>MDTG01427905.1_pt1 | contig 12132 bp, 8 predicted proteins | sample 811421 | NCBI WGS metagenome assembly MDTG01 (sample SAMN05326645, study PRJNA326480) | marine metagenome | isolation source: seawater | place: Pacific Ocean: South East | collected 2011
AATCGCCTTCATCAGTGCCAGGGCGAAATTTAATCTCCTTGACCTGAATTTGCTTTTGTTTTTTCTTCTGCTCTTTTTGAGCTTTACTTTTTTCAAAGAGGAATTTGCCATAGTCCATAACTTTACAGACTGGCGGCTCAGCATTCGGACTGATTTCTACTAGATCAAGACTGGCTTCTTCAGCAAGTTTCGTCGCTTCTGCTAACGTCACAATGCCGGCTTGCTCACCGTCTTTGCCAATTAAGCGTACTTCTTTGGCTTTAATTTCATCGTTTATGCGGGCTTTGTCGCCCTGAGCCTTGTTATTAGCGCCTTTAATGTGCATTCCTCCAAACATTTAATTCTTCTGTTTGCTTACCATCTGTCTTTAATTCAGTACTGATAAGCAAACACCGTCGTGTAGTATACACGAAAACCCTCAAACTATTTAATGGTCTTTTCTGCCACTTCCTGATTTGCCATGGCAATAAAAGCATCCAGGCTCATTTTGCCTAGGTCGTCACCGCGTCGTGAGCGTACTGCTACTTCGCCAGCTTCCATTTCTTTATCGCCTACCACTAGCATATAAGGAACACGCTTGAGAGTGTGCTCACGGATTTTAAAGCCAATCTTCTCATTTCTCAAGTCCGACTTTGCTCTAAATCCACTTTTTTGCAGTTTTTTTGCACATTCTTGTGCATATTCACCCTGACTATCGGTAATATTTAGAATTACCACCTGCTGAGGCGCTAACCAAAGCGGGAAAAGTCCGGCGAATTCTTCGGTAAGAATACCGATAAATCTTTCCAGTGAACCTAAAATGGCTCTGTGGATCATAACAGGCACTTTACGTTCGCCGTCTTCAGCTACGTAAGTAGACCCTAAACGACCCGGCATAGAGAAATCTAGCTGAACCGTTCCACACTGCCATGCTCTGTCTAAGCAATCATGAAGGGTAAATTCGATTTTAGGCCCGTAGAACGCGCCTTCGCCTGGCAAATAACTAAACTCAATATTTTTCTTATTAAGTGCTTCTGCCAATGCAGCTTCAGATTTATCCCAAATTTCATCACTGCCTACTCGGCTTTCAGGGCGAGTAGAAAGTTTTACCACGATTTTTTCAAAACCAAAGGTATTGTACGCATCGTAAACCATGTCGATACAGCTACCCACTTCATCGAGTATCTGTTCTTCGGTACAAAACACGTGTGCATCGTCTTGGGTAAACCCACGTACGCGCATTAGACCGTGTAAGCCACCTGATGGTTCATTACGATGACAACAACCAAACTCAGCCATACGCAACGGAAGGTCGCGGTAAGATTTTAAGCCTTGGTTAAATATTTGAACGTGACCTGGGCAGTTCATTGGTTTAATCGCGTATTCACGTTTTTCAGATTCAGTGGTAAACATGGCATCGCCAAATTTGTCCCAGTGACCCGATTTTTCCCACAACGAACGGTCCATCATTAATGGGCCTTTTACTTCGCCGTAGTCGTACTCACGCAATTTACCGCGGATAAACTTTTCTAATTCGGTGTAAATAGACCAGCCGTCGTTGTGCCAAAACACCATACCCGGCGCTTCGTCTTGGAAGTGGAACAAGTCTAGGGTTTTACCAATTTTACGGTGATCGCGTTTTTCAGCTTCTTCTAAGCGCTGTAAATAAGCTTTAAGTTGCTTTTTATCAGCCCATGCGGTGCCGTAAATACGCTGCAACATTTTATTGTCGCTGTCGCCACGCCAGTAAGCGCCGGCTACTTTCATAAGCTTGAAATTTTGGCAGAATTTCATGTTAGGCACGTGAGGGCCTCGGCACATGTCTACGTATTCTTCATGGTGGTACAACCCTGGACGATCATCATGGCTGATGTTCTCGTCCAGAATTTCCATTTTATAGGTTTCACCGCGTGCTTCGAATGCATCGCGAGCTTCTTGCCAGCTAACTTTGTTTTTAACAACGTTATAGTTAGTTTTAGCTAGTTGAAGCATACGCTTTTCAAGCTTTTGAATATCTTCCTGGGTTAGGCTTTCTTCCATATCAACATCGTAGTAAAACCCGTTGTCGATAGTAGGCCCAATTGCCATTTTGGTGTTTGGCCAAAGTTGCTTAATAGCATGGCCTAACAAATGCGCGCAGCTGTGGCGAAGAATTTCTAAACCAGCTTCGTCTTTTGCGGTAATGATTTGTAGCTGAGCGTCTGACTCAATAAGGTCTACTGCGTCTACCAATTCGCCATTAACTTTACCGGCAATGGTAGCTTTCGCTAAGCCTGGGCCAATATCGTTGGCAACATCTAATACAGAAACTGATTGGTCGAAAGCGCGCTGGCTTCCATCAGGAAGGGTAATTACTGGCATGATATGTCCTTTACAGTGGTGACGCCTACTCTGCGCCACTTGCAATTTTAAATTTAAAAACACCTATTGGGTGTTAAAGCGATGTCGTTATATTCATTGCTTACGCGGTATCAATTACTTACGCGACTTTAGCTCTACTAGCATTATGAACAATATAACTTTGATAACCGTTTACTCTTTGCCGACTTCCATACTTGGGCCGGCCGTATAAACGATAATCGATGGGCGATTATAACGACTGAAAACGCACTTGCAATGGGTAAGGGTATTTTCAATGCCTTGCTGGCCACATTTCATGCTTTTGAGTAAACACATTTTGCTAATTTCCCCTGCTTTTACCTTAAACCTTACTAATTCTTATCTTTAAATTGTTGGAAATGCTGTCAAACTTATGCAAATACGCTTGTCCAAAAATCAACACCAAACAAAAACCCCGGAGAACGGAGTAGTGCCTGCTAATGCCTAACGAACAAAAACTTGCCAACAACCACGCTATGGATGATGAAGCCGCTAATGCAGACACGGCTACCGATTTGGCCTTTCAGGAAAGCCCACCGGTTGCACTGATAACCGGTGCAGCAAAACGCATTGGTGCCACTATGGCAAAAACCCTTCACGGTGCTGGTTATCGTGTAATTGTGCACTACGGCCATTCAGCACAAGACGCTAACGCATTGGTGAATTCGTTAAATGATATAAGGCCTAATAGTGCTATTTGTTTGCAGGCAGACTTGTGTAAGTTAGAGGATATTACTCGCCTAGCTGAACAAGCCACTGCACCAGATGCTTTTTTGTTGGGTAGCAACACATTGCATGCGCTAGATTCAGATTCGGATTCAAGTGTGAAGCCTGCAAATCGTATAGACGTATTAATTAATAATGCCTCTAGCTTTTACCCTACTCCCCTTGGCGATATTTCTGCTAATGACTGGCAAAGCTTAGTAGGCAGCAACGTACAAGGCCCCTTATTTTTGTCGCAAGCGTTGTGGCCCGCATTAAAAGCAAGCAATGGCTGTATTATTAATATGGTTGATATGCACATAGACCGCCCACTGCCACACCACACGGTGTACGGCCTTGCTAAAACGGCATTGGCGTCTATTACACGTTCATTGGCGGTTGAAATGGCACCACAGGTGCGGGTAAACGGTATCGCTCCCGGTGCCATTTTATGGCCTGAAAGAGAATTAGAGCACGATCAAAAGCAGCGATTATTAGACAGTATTCCACTAGGCGGGCTTGGCTCTCCTGAAGATATTGCAAATACAGCAACATTCCTCATTTCAGCTAACTATATTACTGGGCAAATTATTTATGTGGATGGCGGCCGAAGCCTACACACAAATGCGTCGGCATAAGTACATTGATGTTGTGAAACCCATGCGACTAGCAAGCATTGTGATAGCGGTTGGTTTTTTACAAGGGTGTTTTGGTGCGCCTAGCATTGATGACACCATGGATGAATACACCACCCGCTTGTCTAGAGTGTTAGATAAGCCGTTGTCACAGAACCAGCCGTCTTTAACTGCGAGACGCAATCTTGCCCTGCCTTCTCAAACCTACCCAACACTTTCTGAACTTGGCAACAACGTCACCACGTTGAATATTAATATACGAGAGTTCTACGCCATACAAGATTGTGAACTTGGCCGAATAGTGGCTGAAAGAAACACGGCATTGGGTAAAACTCAATTACCTTCACAGCGGTTACAGTACGAGCATCGCGTATTGAACGCATTGGTAAATTGCGAAGCAAGATTAGATGCTGCTGATAACCCTATTGCAAGTACCGTGGCTGAATGGCGTAAACAAAAGCAGGCTCAATATCAGAGCGTATGGGCAAACGTAGTTCAAACCAGTACCGAAATGAAACTAGGGTTGAGTATGGCGGGCGCGCCATTGCAAGCAAGTGAAAATAAAGATGCCAAGCCATCGGTTAATGCGCTTCACTTTATTAATGGCTTAGCAGAAACATTAAAGCATGAAAGTGTTGTTGAAGTTAGCGCTAGCGACAGCGGCGAGCTTGAACAACAATTACAGATTATTGCGTCTTCTCGGCTGCCGGCAAAGCTATGGCAAACACAAGCTATCTTGCACAACCGTTTGGCGTCACTGAACCACGTATTAGCGCCTGCGCTAAACAACGTACAGTGCAAAAACGGGATAACAAGCGACAAGGCCACTATTCTTCGAAATGTGTTTTACTTGTACTTTATAGAAGAAATTCAGCCCATTGCGAGTACGCTGAATAGTTACCACTATCAGCTACAACCATTATGGAAACAATGGTTAGAAAATACCGCGTTGAGCGCCCCCTTTAAAGCGCACATACGCACCCACGCTAATGATAACTTTGCACAATACAGTGCCACTATGAAAGCCCATGTTACCTTATGGCAAGACTTTCTAGGTCGCTGTAATTTATCACCAACCGCGCCCTAGTTTTACGTATTACATGTGTAACCTGTCATAGTTTAACTGTGTCGTGGCTTAACGTGGCATAGCTTATATTGGCAGTGCATCGTGTGGCATAGGTTATCGTGAGGCTGCTTAGTGTAGCATCGCTTTATGTGGCACAGCTTTATGTGGCACAGCTTAACGTGGCATTGTTTCGTGTAGCACATATTAGAATGCATAGCTTAGCCAAATCAGCTAAATATTGTGACGTTCAACACACCGTTGCTAACGGTATTTTGGGCAAACTATAGAATATTTTCACCACTTTCGGGGTCGCGGGCTTTCTTCGCTTGCTCTCTAATATCTTCGGCCTCACTGCTAACGTCTTCGTTTGCATTTTCGTTTTCAAGCGCTGAATTAGCACTGTCATCCGAGGTATTAGTCTGCGATTTAGACGCGGCTAGACTCGATGAAGACACACTACTTCCTGCTGGCTTACCTGCCAATGCTAATGCTGGCTTTTTGTTGCCTGCTAATTCGGTATTTTTACTTTCGGAAAAGGGTTTATTTAGCGACGTAAAACCGCTGGTTTCTTCAGCTGTATCTTTTTTACTAACCGATTCATTAGACACTATGGCTAACCCATTAGGAAATACACGTTCGCGGGCATCGTCAGGCATACTAATATTTTCTTCAGTGAAACGGCCTACAATTTGGCGCATCAGCAGCGATGACATTTTAAGCACGCTGGTATCTTCAACATTCACCCAAAAATACACTTTTAAATTGTAGGTAGATGCCCCCAAATTATCTATTAACACTTGGGGTTCAGGATCTTTAAGAACCTTTGCGTGGCTCGATATTATCTCCACTGCTAAATTCTGTGCGTTGCGAATATCGGCGTCGTACCCTACTCCCAATACAAAATGACCGCGCATAAGTGGGTTGGCAGTTAAGTTTTTAATCACCCCTTTGTAAATTGTCGCGTTAGGAATTTGAATATGATTGCCGTCGAAATCGACCATGGTAGTGGCACGCGACGTTACCTTTTGAATAATGCCCGTAAACTCGTTTATCTCAACAATATCGCCTATTCGAAACGGCCTTTGAATGGTAAGCAATAAACTGGAAATAAAGTTTTCGGCAATATCACGAAAGGCAAAACCAAGAATTAACCCTACTACGCCAGTTCCGCTTATAACCGCAACAGCAAAGCCCGTTAAACCTGCCATAAACAGGAATAAATACACCCCAAGCAATATAATAACCAAGCTAATAGAGCGCTGCGCTACCGACTTAATTAACGGAGTTAGTGAGGAAAACGAAAACGGCTTTAGCAGCAATCTAGATAACGGCCCTGCTGCAATAATAAACAGCGCCATAATTAACAAGCCTACACCAAGGCCAGGTAAGCGATACAAAAAGCCATGCCATAAATCTAATAGCACCGACTGGGCTTCGGTAAAGTTTTCTACTCCTGAGGAAGGTGCAACTGTATCTGCTGCCAATAAAGCTAGGGGCATTACGTTTGCTAGCGCGAAATGTGATATGTCTACAATGAAAAACGCTAATAGGGAATTGATGATGCTCACCTTCGCTCCTTGAAATGAGGTTACTTACCACGGGTGAAGCCAAACAATATAACCCTCACCACATTAACTTCTAACTAATACTACTTACCATATTTATTGATACGATACGCACACGCTCATGTACTGGTTTACACTTTCATGTACTGACTTTACATTTTCATGCACTAATTTACGCTAAGGCCCAGCTACCACTAAATATGAGCCCAACCCGATGGTGAACAGAAAGCTTCCCCAAATAGCATGCTCTATTACCACTATGGGTGTTGAATTTGTTTGCATGTAGCGATAGCCAAATATAGCCCCACCACACCAAGATATAATAACTGCCACCCAGTTCCCGTAAATCAGATGCGCCAAACCGAACACAAAGGTACTTAAAATCCAGCGCGCATTACGAGAAGGTAAAATGCGTTTATATCGATGGAAAAAGAAGGTTCTAAAAATAATTTCTTGGGGAATAACCGACACTACGGGATACACCAACAAGGTCACTACCCACATCCACGGCTCGTTAATCGGCCAATGTAAAAAAAGCTCAGGTTTAATAAGATAAACACATAGCGCAAGCAAACTTGCCCATGGTAGAAAAAGCTTAAGGGTACTTTTTAAATGACGGCCGTAATCTTCCCAATGCCATAAACGAATACGTTGAAATTGTTTGTCGGCCAATAGCACACATAAACAAAACAAGCACACGATGGCCAAAATAGGCATAAGCCAGTCGGCGACGTGGTTAATCCAGTAAAGAACGGCAATGGGCAGTACAACGAACAAGATGATCAATTCAGACCATAGCTTTACCACGAAGAACCCCTACTTAATTGCAAATTGATGACAGAAATATGAACTTAAAAAGATAATGAAATTATAGTGCCAATTCGCGTAGAAGTCTTACGTTGCGGCGTTATACATTAGGCGTAAATGAGTAAGTCACCAAAACGCAGCGTGTTTTTTGAATTTCTGGCAGTGGAATAAAGTGTGAGAATAGAACATGATGATATGTAACAAGGGTACGGCGGTTGCGGTTTGTTTATTCATAGACAATAAGCGGTCACTTCGTGTGTATAAATAACACACAAATAAGCCCTGTTGCTGAAATATATTCCTTCACGATATTGTTGTTATTTGCTAAAAAGCATCAATATAGTGCAAACCAACAAAAACGCGACACGCACAACTGAGCAGTTGAAGATTATTCCCTATGGCTAAAAATTCAAACGATGTTATTAAGCAAATAGAGAAGCACTACGCGTCTTTATCGCCATCAGGCCAAACTATAGCTCAGTATTTACAGCGCAATCCTATTGCGGTTGTTACCCAATCAACCTCTCATATTGCTGAACAAACCAACACCTCAAAAGCCACGGTAAGCCGCTTTTTTCGTCAGCTTGGTTTTGAATCGCATCAAGAAGCAAAAAATACGTTGCTTACCTTACGCGAACAGGGCGTGCCTGTTAGCCCTAGTACCACAGCGGTTCTGCAGCACGAGCAAGAACTGAATAATATTTCGCAAACCTTCGACAATATTGATATTGCCACCCTTACTGCCATTGCTGAAAAGCTGGCGAACGCGCAACAAATTACGCTTATTGGGTTTAGAAACGCTTATCCATTAGCGCTGCATTTTCGCCAACAACTTAAGCAAATTCGCACCTCGGTAAGGCTTCTGCCTCAACCTGGGCAAACCTTAGGGGAAGATTTAGTCGATTTGGGTAAAGATGATGTTGTGGTGTTGTTTGGATTTCGTAGGCGCACTCGCCAGTTTAAACACGTGTTACATACCCTATCTCATTGCCAAACCATTCTTATCACCGACCCTACGGGGCAAGTTTACCGAGATAACGTAAAGCATTTATTGGTGTGTCATTTAGGGAATCATTTGAGTTCACAGGTAGATAACTATGCACCATTCGACAGTTATGCTGCCCCAATGAGCTTGGTTTCAACCTTATGTAACTTTACGTATTCTGCGTTGGGCGACAGTGCATCAAAGCGTGTTGAGGCCATTACTAGCCTGTATGGCGACCTGGATGAATTAGAACCTTCTGAACGAAAGTAATGTGTAAAGTATAATTTAAAATAACATGTAAAGTAGCATTAACTTCTTTTGTTTGGTTAATTTTTAAGCAAGAATAGAAGATCGAATTATTAAATAAGCACGTATAACAATTCGTGTTGCCACACGAGATACAAAGAGACAACCACGCTGTTCTCCCGTAAAAAAGGCAACCAAGCATTTGATGTTGGAGTTGAAATGGATAAATCCCACCTTGTTATAGAAGAGTCTAGCAGAGTTTTAGAATTTTGGTTTAATGAAGTAACCCCTTCCCAATGGTTTACTCAAGATTCTGCCCTTGATCGTACTATTGCATCGCAATTTTTAACCTTGCACCGCGCTGCATCACAAGGTGAACTATGGCCTTGGCGAGCTACGCCTTCAGGCCGATTAGCTGAAATTATTTTGCTTGATCAGTTTTCACGAAATATATACCGAGACACTCCCCACGCTTTCTCGCAAGATCCCATGGCGTTAGTGTTAGCTCAAGAGGCGGTGAGTGTTGAGGCCGATAAAACCCTTACGCCTCAGCAATGCATATTTTTGTACATGCCGTTTATGCATAGCGAATCTTTAGCAATACACGATATTGCGCTTCAACTTTTTGCGGTTCCTGGTTTGGAACAGCAATACGACTACGAGTTGAAACACCTGCGTATTATTGAGCAATTTGGCCGTTACCCTCACCGTAACTTAGTGCTAGGCAGGACCAGTACCAAAGAAGAGGAACTGTTCCTCAGTCAGCCTGATAGCCGGTTTTAGTGCAGATATCTCATTGCATATAACTCATCGCATATATTTCATATAACACGTTGCATATAACACGCCAGTAACAAACGTTTCACTTGACAATAAAGAGAAACGATTGTTTCATGGGGGTATATTTTTCATTATTGCGAATGTGCCGTGTCTTCTCCTTTTGTTTCGATTCCTGCTGACCATAAAGTAAACGCTAAAAGCACTTCAGATTCTGGGCCAGATTCTGCGGTAGCCAATGTTTCACCAACAGCTGGCGAATTAACTGGCGATACCTTAGAAAGCGTTACCTTAGAAAGCGGTGCCTTAAAAAGCTACGCTTTAGCGGTAAAAGACTTATTTCACATTAATGGGCTACCCACCGCAGCCGGGAATCCCGATTGGTTGGCAACGCACCCTGTGCCAACGACCACTAATAGCACAGTTGAAAAATTACTAAATGCAGGCGCAATCTTTAAAGGTAAAACAATTACCGATGAACTCGCCTATAGCCTTCATGGTCAAAATAAACATTATCCGCAGCTGGTTAACCCTATTGCGCCTGCGCATATTCCTGGAGGCTCGTCTTCCGGCTCGGCCGTTGCTGTGTCGGCACATTTAGCCGATATTGGTTTGGGAACTGACACAGGTGGTTCTATTCGTGTGCCCTCTAGTTATCAGGGGTTATGGGGGCTGCGTACTACCCATAATGCTATACCGTGTGACAACATGGTGGCGTTGGCACCGTCTTTCGACACCATAGGTTGGATGACTCGTGACATTGAAACGCTAGAAAAGGTTAGTCAGGTCTGTTTAGCTAAGGCTGCGCAGGAAGAATTGGTTGCAACGGAAAGCGAAGCAGATACAAGCTTAGTACGAATTGGTGCCGTTCAACACTTGCTACAAAGTGCAAAACATGGCGTTTTGGCCACAAGATGGTTAGAGGCGCTTAATGAAAAAGCGGATAGCGACAGAGCGGGTTTTACGATTACCCCAATTACCGAACACGAATTAGATTTATCGGCACTAAATACTGCCGCGACTTTTCGCGTATTACAGGGCGCTGAAATTTGGCAACAACATGGCCAGTGGATAACAGATACATCCCCTGACATTGCCCACGATATTATGCTTCGATTCAATTGGTGTGAAACAATTTCAGAACAAGAAATTGAAGATGCTAAGAAGCAGCAAGTGGCGTTTCAAGAATACATCAGCAGTTTATTTGAAACTGTAGACGTATTGTTGATACCCACAACTCCCGGCATTGCACCACGGTGCGATGCTGACGAAGAAACATTAGCGAACGATAGGAACGCCCTGCTTGCGCTTACCTCAATTGCAGGTTTAGCAGAGCTTCCACAAATTCATATGCCGCTATTTACCCTACAAAATGCCCCTTGTGGTTTATCACTGGTAGGCAAAAAAGGCAGCGATCTTGCACTTATTAAGTTAGCAAAAATACTGACAGCCTAATGAGATAGCCATCACAGGCCTAGACCGATGTAGTCGATAGTGATTTAAATGACATAGTCGCTACTGATTTGAAATGATTTCGTCGTTACTCATTTAAATGACACAGTCATTTCATTGGGGGCTTAGCGGGCTTAGCCGGCTTAACACAGAAACAAGGTCGCACTTGCCAAATAACAAATGGATAAAAAAAGACAATGAGTGAAAAACATAACGTAGGCTTCACAGCCCCTCACTTTGCGGCATCGCAAGTGGGATTGAATATTTTAGAAAAAGGCGGCACCGCGATTGAAGCAATGGTGGCCGCAGCTGCGTCTATTGCCGTTGAATACCCTCACATGAATGGTATGGGTGGCGACGGATTTTGGCTAATAAGCGAGCCTGGTAAAGCCCCTATTGGCATTGATGCTTCAGGTGTTGCGGCATTAGGTGCAACCCCTGAATTTTACAAAGACGAAAGCGCTATTCCTAGTCGTGGCGGAAAATCAGCCCTTACTATGGCCGGTGCTGTTGCAGGTTGGAATGAAGCATTAAAAATAAGTCACCAGTGGCAAGATGGCCTATCGCTTAATACGCTTTTTGATACTGCAATTAGTCAGGCGAATTGGGGTATAGAAGTTACGCAAAGCTTAGTAGACGCCAGTAATAAAACCTTTGACGATTTAGCCGGCGACCCAAATTTTGATCAGTTCTTAATTAAGGGTAAAGCACTCAAAAAAGGCAAAATCCTGAAACTAACGGCGCTGTCTAAAACACTTAGCCACTTAGCGAAAGCAGGGCTTGATGACTTTTATCATGGCGAACTGGCTAGCAAACTGGCTACCGATTTGGAAGCCGCGGGCTCACCTATTCGTATTGAAGACTTTAATCAATACAAAGCGCAAATTGTAGAGCCGCTTTCTGTTACTACCAGCAAAGGCACCCTGTACAACTTGCCTGCGCCTACCCAAGGTGTAGCGTCGTTAATTATTTTAGCGCTGTACGACAAAGTGCAGCACTTAGGCACTACCGATGCCGACATGGTGCACTTATTAATTGAATGCACCAAACAGGCGTTTATTGCACGAAATGCGAACGTGACCGACCCTTCACGCACGCCTGTTGATTTGTCTAGCTTATTAACCGATGCCTCGCTAGATGAAATGGTTAAACACATTTCGGTAGAAAAAGCACAACCGTGGCCGCACGTAGCGAAACCAGGCGATACTATTTGGATGGGTGCCTGCGACAGCGAAGGCCGCATGGTGAGCTACATTCAATCGCTGTATTGGGAGTTTGGTTCAGGCATTGTTAGCCCACAAACAGGCATTGTATGGAATAACCGAGGTACTTCATTCTCGTTAGATCCAAACAGCAACCAATACCTAAAACCTGGGTTAAAGCCGTTCCATACGCTAAACCCTGCGTTTGCCGATTTAGCAGATGGACGCAGAATGAGTTACGGCACCATGGGTGGTGAAGGTCAGCCACAAACACAAGCGGCCTTATTTGCTCGCCATATTTATCACAACCAGCCTATTGATAAAGCTATTGCCCTTG
>MDTG01233441.1_pt1 | contig 12131 bp, 5 predicted proteins | sample 811421 | NCBI WGS metagenome assembly MDTG01 (sample SAMN05326645, study PRJNA326480) | marine metagenome | isolation source: seawater | place: Pacific Ocean: South East | collected 2011
AATTTGCCAATGACACCTTATGATTGTGTATGTCTTTATAAAACTTTAAGAAATCATTTTGGTGAAAGTCAGGATAATATATCTGTTTCTAGCGTATTTGTTGAAGATAACAAGAGATTATCCTTGGACGATGCGAGAAAATATGAAAAGATACTCAAAGAAAGGCTCATCCAGCTGAAAGATGATCCTATTATGGATGACATAATTGATTCATATTATATAGATGATAATGATACAAGCAAGGAAGTTAATCTATACAACATGTTTAGAGAGATTAAGAAAAACAATCTTACACCTTGTATTGTTTTTCAACAAAATACAGAGTATTGTAGAGATATATTTTCGATATTAGTAGGGTATCTTGAAAAATTGGAAAATCTAAACTATCCGTATCATTATGAGAATTTAGAATTCATACAGGAAGAATATCTTAAAGGTGAGGTAGAATTAAAGAAATACAAGGATAATATAAAACTTCCTACTGATTTTCAAGGAAATTCCCAAATCGCAATTGAAGAAAAATTAAAAAAGAAATGGAAGGCAATTACTCTAGATTTTGAAGAAAAGTACACAAAACAAATTCAGAGACAAGTATCTTTGATAAAAAAATCCAATGTAAGCGATAAGATAAAAAAAGTCCAGATTAGAAATCTTACTACAGAATTTAAGAGCTTTATTGAAAAGGTTAGTCTAAAGTTTACTGATGTTTTTGAAAAGCATAGAGACTTTTGTTTGAATAGTTCATCTCCTATGACAGCCAATGATATTAGACATATTAGACGTACAATAAAATCAAAACTTGGTGTAAAAGTATCGTATACAAATGTTTTCATGCAGGGGTTAAAAAGAGGAATAGGTATATACACGGTTGATATGCCTCCAGCGTATAATATGATTGTTCAATCACTAGCCCAAAACGGAAAACTTGGATTTGTTATAGCAGATGTTAGTTTAGCATTGGGAATAAATATGCCATTCAGATCTACCTGTATTCTGGGATATAAAGATTCAAACGATTTTGATGTTTACAATTATTTACAAATGATAGGAAGAAGTGGTAGGCGAGGTCAGGATAGAGAGGGTCACATTATATATGGTAATGTAGATTGGAAAAATCTAATGAAAGGAGAATTAAGTAGTATCGATTCTAACTACCAAAATATTGAGAATTATCATATACTATCTAAACTAAACACATCATTTGAAAACTATGATAGTGTGTATGAAAATATACTTGATACAAAACTAAACAAAAGTGATGTAATCAAAAGGGAGCGTGTGTATAGTGATGAAACTAAAGATGTGTTGTTATGGAAATTAAGAGAATATAATCGTTCTACAGAATACTTGATCGATAATCTTTATAAGCTAGAAATGATGTTTAGAATTGATGTTAATCATCAGAGTATTAAAAAGTTAATACGATTTCTTGGCTTGTTATTTGTAAGTAATATACATGATAGTGAGAAACTGTATGGTGAGTATTCCGATAAATTCACAGATTACGCAAATAATGTATTAACCTATTCAAGAATCCCTGAGGGAAAATATGAATATTTCAAAAAATTCAAAATATTAGTAACTATAGTAAAAAATATACATAATGTGCTTGAGGGTGATAGAAATCAATACTATCAATTTATATGTCAACATCTTAAAAAACTATTTGAAACCTTGCGATTTATAATATTTAATTCAAATGGTCTCAATTAACTAGATAAAATATTTTTTATTTATATATATTATAAACATGGAAACCCAAAAAATGATTATTTTCGGCTTGGTTGCCTTAGTATTATTATACCTATCTGTAAATTATCTTACTGTTGATTTTAAACTACCTGCTGTAGGTATAAATGAGCTTAGAGGAACAAAAGGAGAACACAGCGTTGAGTTAGATAATTCATCATCAGAAAATGATACTGTAGAAGACTTTACTGCTGATATTGGATACAAAATGGGTCCCTACTCTGGACTCAGATATGAAAACAAAACTAACCATAAAGAGGGATCACAACATAATTGGAGACATCCACCCCAACATGTTCCATTACAAATTAATTCAAAATTCGTGCCATCTGGTACTCCTCTTCCTCTCCAATCAGATACAACAATTCAACCAGAATTTTCTAACGGACCATCTGTAGACGGTACAAAAAATACACCACCTCAAATGTTTATGTTTGCTCATAATCAATGTAAAACTGAATGTTGTCCATCTACATATTCCTGTAGTGGAGGGTGTATATGTACTACCCCTAACCAAAGGGACTTTATTAACAATAGAGGTTAAACTATGCTTAAAAAATGTATCAAAAAAAATATTTGTTTTGATATATTCAAGAGTATAAGGCCAGTATAGAAGGATTAATCGGTTCTTGTTTAAGGAAAAATGTGATATCGTCGGTAGTTAGCGTATATGGTATTTTAAAATTTTTTATAGTGAAATTAACAACGTCGCTTACTTTTACATCTGTTTTCTTTTCTTCAATAGTCATTTTAAGTGATTCTTCTATTGTAAGTTTAACCGTATCTATTACAGTATTATGGAGCGTTTTGTCTATTGTTACTAATTTACTACCAGAATTTACTATATCATCACAATCATGGATAGAGGATTCACTTTCTGTTTCCCAATCATCCTCTGATGTAGCATCTTTTTCTTTATCATTTTTTTGTTCTTTTTTAGACTCTTCTTCTATTTTGGGTAACTCAGGTTCTTGTAATTCTACTCTATCTGGAATAAGATATCGCATGATGTTTAATTTAGCGATTACTGTTTCCATACCTCTCTTGAGATTTCTCACGCCCTTTTCATTATCACAATAGCTATTTATAATTGTCATTAATGCTTCTTCACTAAATACAATATCTCCCTTTGAAAAATTATACTCTTTCAAGAGTTTAGGTAAAAGATAATCTTTGGCTATACTTAGCTTTGATTTACTATTGAAACCGTCTGTTTTAATTTTATACATTCTGTCAAGTAGGATAGGATTAATCTTTGATTCATCATTGTAAGAGAATATAAACAATGCCCTGGATAGATCAAATTCCAATCCTGAAAAGTATTTGTCTTGAAACAGTTTATTTTGTGAGGAATCAGTCAGATGACAGAGAATGTTCATAATTTCTTCACCCTTGGGGGTTTCACTTAACTTATCTAACTCATCAAAATATATTACCGGATCCATACATCCAGTTTCAGTTAGAATGTCAACAATTCTACCAGCTCTAGCACCTTCATACGTATATTCGTGGCCATGAAAATAACTGGCATCTGATAGACCTCCTAATGCTATAAGTGAAAATGGCCTATTCAGCGCCTTACATACACCATCTTTGATAAGAGTAGTTTTACCATTACCCATGGGACCCTGAATTGCTATAGCATTTCCAGCTTGGTTAGGATTTGAAATACTATGAGCAATTGTGCTTATAATCTGAGTTTTGGCAGTATCATGACCATATACAGCATTATCAAGTGTTGATCTAGATTCGGCCAAATATTCCATAATTTTGGCAGCATTATCTTGTTTGGTTATTCTTGGAACATTATACTTTCCAAATGGTATTTTATCTAGGGTATCTATCCATGGTAGCAATTTTGAATACTCGTTATCTGATGCGTCAAGACTATAAAAATGGTCTAAACGTCTTATTATAAATGAAATAGATTTAAGTGGAAGGTCTGATTGTAAGATACGGAATCTTAGTGGTACGTCATTTTTGTTAGAGAAATATAGTTGTTGCTCTAATGAGACTAGATGGTCTTTTTTGTCTTTGGGAAGCGCTCTAATATATTTTTCTTCTTCTTCTGTGTATTCAACATCGGATGGAAGGTCTTCAATATCCTCATAATCTGAATCACTATCACTATCAGAAGAATTATCAAGATTAAAATTTATAATTGTATCTCTGTCTCCCTTCTTATCTCTTTTATTTTTTCTGGTTATTCTTTCATTGGCAGCATTCACCAGTGAATTAATAAGAGCAAATGTCGCTAATCCTCTGGAATTATCCTTATTTAATGTTAATTTAACTTCATCTTTCCTTGCTTCTGACTTTTTATCAGTAGATTCCTTATCAAGCAAACCCTTAACATCCACTGTTCTTTTCGCTAGAGTATTTTCAACCTTGTATTTGCTTTTACTTTTTTTAGCAAATCTTTTAGGTGAGTTTACTAAATTTAATTCATCAATTTCACCAATTTCACCTTTAGAGCGAAGATTGTATTTATGATCATTTTTTTTTTCAGTTTCCATCTTTTAATTTAAGATATACAAAAATTATAAAATCAAATTTTTAACATGAAAAACTTATCTGTGAAAATAGAACTTTTATTAATAAAATTTGATTTAATCTTTTACTTAAAAAAATAATTAAATATAATATAAACAATGTCAATGTTTCAAGAATTAGAATATAATCCAGATATTGAAAGGGTAGCTGGGGTACAATTTTCTATACTATCTCCCCAAGAAACAAGAAGACGGTCGGTTGCTGAAATTACTACTAATGAACTGTATGTTGATGATGTTCCTAAAGTTGGGGGTTTAGCTGATCGTCGTATGGGGGTTCTTGATCATGGTAAAAAATGTCCTACGGATGGTCTAGACAATAGACACAGTCCCGGATATTTTGGTCATATTGAATTGGCTCTTCCAGTCTTTCATACACAATTTCAAAAATATACAACTAAAACACTACAATCTGTATGTTGTAGATGTTCAAAATTGTTAATATCCGCCGATAGCCCTGAAATAAGGAAAATCGCTAATACTAAAAAAGGATTCAATCGATTTTTACTTGTTTCTACGCTATGTTCTAAGATAAAAAGATGTGGTGAAAAAAATACGGACGGATGTGGAGCGACTCAACCTAACATAATTAGAAAAGAGTCTACATCTCTTGGAAAATTAACAGCAGTATGGAAATCCAAAGAAAGTAAAGGTGGAGCCGAACCACAACAAGATTCTCAAATTCTATGGAATGCGCAGGATGTAGAGAAAATTCTCAGAAGAATAAGCGATGAGGATATTGAAGCACTGGGATATCACAAACAGTTGTGTAGACCAGAATGGTTAATCTGTAGTGTGCTTTCTGTAGCTCCTCCAGCTGTTCGCCCATCAGTGAGAGCCGATAATAATACAAGAATGGAAGATGATTTAACTCACAAGTATTGTGATATCATAAAAACTAATAAAACACTTAAATATAAGATTGCTCAAAATGCTAACAAAAAGACGATTGATGAATGGTATCAACTTCTACAATATCATGTGGCAACCCTTGTTAATAATAGTTTACCTGGTCTTCCTCCAGCTCAGCAGAGAAGTGGACGTCCACTTAAGGCTATTGCTGACAGACTTAAATCAAAGGAGGGTCGTGTAAGAGGTAATCTTATGGGAAAAAGAGTTGACAAATCAGCTAGAAGTGTTATTACTCCTGATCCGAGACTTAAACTCAATCAACTTGGTGTTCCTATGGAAATATGTATGAATCTTACATTTGCTGAAAAAGTGAATAGATATAATCTTGATAAACTAACGCAATGTGTAAGAAATGGATATTATAAATATCCAGGAGCAAAGTCAATAAAAAGAAAGTCAGATGGAAAAATCATATCATTGAGCGTAATGGATACATCTAATATTGGATTAGAAGAAGGAGATATTGTAAACAGACATTTAGAAAAGGGTGATATTGTCTTGTTTAACAGACAGCCATCGCTTCATAAGATGAGTATGATGCAACATGAGTTGGTACCTCTACCATATAAAACATTCAGACTGAATGTATCTGTAACAACTCCATACAATGCTGATTTTGATGGTGATGAAATGAACATGCATGTACCACAATCAGATCAAAGTAGAAGTGAGTTGAAAGAATTAGCAAGCGTACCATCACAGATTATCACTCCGGCTCAACATAGACCAATTATTAGTTTGGTACAAGATACATGTGTAGGATCATACTTATTTACACGTTATGATAATTATTTAACTCGTGATGAAGTTCTTGATGTATTGGTAGATGTATCTAGTTTTACAGGTAAATTGCCTGAACCCGAGATTAAAGCAAACACACCTAAAGATCGTTTACCAGAAACATTTCCTCTACACAAATATGATACAGTAAAGGATTTATGGAGTGGTAGACAGATATTCTCTATGGTTATGCCACCGGTTAATCTAAAGAAAAAAAATAAAAGTTATGATTCCCATGAATCATTTATGAATTTGGTAGAAATTAAGAATGGAGATGTTATCAGTGGTGTGTTTGATAAAAATATTCTAGGCGCAGCTGAACAGGGTCTTATTCATATAATATTTAATGAATGTGGTATGGAAAGAACACAACAATTTTTAGATGATATTCAGAGTATTGTTACAAATTGGGTTTTAAAATCAGGATTTAGTGTTGGTATTGGTGATCTTGTACCAGATCAAAGTTCAAGAGATAAGATGAAAGACATTATTAATGATAAAAAACGTAATGTTATTGAAATTGTTGAACATGTACATAAGGGAATTCTTGAAAATAAGAGTGGAAAAAGTACCGCTGAAGAGTATGAATTACAAATCCTTAAAACACTCAACGCTGCTACAATGGATACAGGTAAAGTAGCACTTCGCCATCTAAACAATAACAATCGTATGTTAAATATGGTAATTTCAGGATCTAAAGGTTCTGAAATCAACATGGGTCAAATGATTGCGTGTGTAGGGCAACAGGCTGTGGATGGTAAAAGAATTCCCTATGGTTTCACTGATAGAACTCTACCACATTTCCATAGATTTGATGACGGAGCAGCTGCTAGAGGTTTTGTTGAAAGCAGTTTTATGAAGGGTTTAGCTCCGACTGAATTCTTCTTTCATGCTATGGGTGGAAGAGAAGGTCTCATTGATACTGCTGTAAAAACATCAGAAACTGGTTATATCCAGAGAAAACTTGTCAAGGGTATGGAAGATTGTAGAATAATAACTGATTATACTGTAAGAAACGCAAATGGCACTATAGTACAATTCTTGTATGGTGAGGATGGATTTGATGGTTCAAGAATAGAAAAACAAAATATGCTATCAATAGGTAAAAGTAATAAAGAATTATATGAAACTCATTTCCTAGAACAATCTGAAGTATCTAAGTTATATATACCAGAGGTAGCAAAGGATTTAAAGAAAAACAAAAAGATTCTCGAAGCGGAAATGAAAATGTATTTAGAAAATATAGTTTCAGACAGGGACTACTACTTTAAATACATATTTAAGGGTGAAAATGACAATGAAATATTTGCTCCTGTAAATTTCCGTCGTTTAATTGAAAATGGTGAAAATAATTTTAAGATTATGGGAAAATCTGATCTATCACCATTCTATGTAATTAAAAAAATAAACGAAGTATCTGAAAAAATGAAAATCAATGATCAATACAAAGGTAATGAAGTAGTGATTGTTCTAATGAAATTGTTTATGAGTCCTAAAGTACTTGTCAAAAAGCATAATTTTAGTAAAATGGCCTTTGACTGGGTAATATCAAACGTTTATCAACTATTCTATTCTGCTATTGCCCATCCAGGTGAACTTGTTGGTACAATCTCTGCTCAAAGTATCGGTGAACCTAGTACTCAGATGACGTTGAATACTTTCCATTTTGCTGGTGTAGCTTCTAAAGCTAATGTAAATCAAGGTGTACCTAGACTAAAAGAATTACTATCGGTGTCAAAAAACATCAAGAGTCCTATGGATCAGATTATACTAAAATCACCACATTGTTACAACAAAGAGTATTCACAAAAAATTCTCAATGAATTAGCAATCACAACTATTAAGCAAATTACAAAATCAACAGAAATATATTTTGATTTGCCTAGTATTAATGCGGATAAACCATACTCAGAAATTGAGTCTGATTCAAAAATATTAGATATGTATCAAGTATTTGATGAACTAAATGTATCAGCTGGAGAGTCAACAAGAAGTCCATGGGTACTAAGATTTGAGCTTGATAAGGTAAAAATGATGGACAAAAACATTAAAATGTCCAATGTATACTTTGCGATCATCTCTAAATTCAACATGGATAAGCAAGATATTAGATGTATATTCTCTGATGATAATTCCGAAAACCTAATCATGCGTATTCAACCATTTGAGGGTTCAGACGATAAGGAAGATTGTGAAGAAGATATGATTTGTGTTTTAAAGTCACTTGAAAAGACGATCCTTAATGATATAACATTAACTGGAGTTAAAGACATCAAGGGTGTTTCTATGTATCCTGAACACAATAATATTGAATATAATGAAAACACAAATGAATTTGAAAAGAAGACCAAATGGATACTTAATACAGATGGAACTAATCTAGAAGATATTCTTGTTCATCCAGCAGTAGATGCCTATAAAACAATATCTAACGATATCTATGAGGTATATGATACTCTTGGTTTAGAGGCAGCCAGACAGGTATTAGTTAAAGAGTTAACCGATGTATTTAAGTTCTCTGGTGCTTATGTAAATTATAGACACATTAACTTGCTTGTAGACATTATAACTAACCGTGGTACGCTTATGTCTATTGACAGACATGGTATTAACAAAAGTGATAGAGGTCCTCTCGCTAAATGTTCTTTTGAGGAAACGCCAGATATTATTGCCAGAGCGGCTATATTCGGTGAGCTTGACAGAGTTAATTCAGTATCATCAAATATTATGCTTGGACAAGAAGTACCTATTGGAACAGGATCAATTGATATTATGTTTGATGAAGAGAAATACTTTGAAAATATATTATCAATGCCAAGAAAAGCCGCTGAAGAGGAAGCATTTATTAGTGAACGTGATCAATTTACCTCCGTATATTGTGATAACTTGTTCTAAAATACATAAAATATTTATTATTATTTTATACATTTTCTCTATGATTATATATATGGAATACAAATACATTGTCAACCCAGTGACAAACCGTAAATGTAGAGTTGATTCTGCCTTAGGAAAAAAACTAATCAGAATGTATAAAAAGGCTCTCAATGGTGGAGGAAAACGTTCACGTGAAGATGATCTATCAGAAATGCCCTCTACAAAAAGACATACTGTAAGTACCACCCATCGACAACAACCAGATATAGTTGGATATACTCATAGTGGTTTTACTAGTGGTTGGCCAGGCTTCGAGATCTGGTTTTCTGATAACACTCCTTCTCCTTCACTAGTTATTACTGATAAGCCTGTTACTAATCTAAGCAGTTTTCCAATAAGATTGTACTATATAGATAAAAATGACAAAGGTGATGAGATTATGTATGCTTATATCGAAAACCCTCAAAACCCGTCTAAAGGTATGATCTATATTTTTGTTAAATCAGAAAGATCCAAATTTTCCGGTGATTATGATAAAGATGTGGAATTATTATTTGGAGAAACCATATTTGATAGAGATAGCCTAGATGATGATACAGACTTAAAAGGGGTAAAATACAGTGAATTATTATACGTTGAACATAACCATGAAAAATGGGATATTTTTATTGATGATGAAGATGAGGAAGTTCATCCTTTTGCCATTTTAAAGGATTCTGATTACTGTACAGGTTGGTCAAAAAATTACTATTGGCTATTTAATGATTCTAGTAAAGAATGGAATCTTAAAAGATATATAGATACAGGTGAAAAGCCTGACCAATAAATACATAAAATACATTATTTTATTTTATTTATTTTATATATAGATGAATTATAAATACATTATCAACCCAGTGACAAATAGAAAAGTCAGTGTAAACTCTAAATTAGGTAAATCGATTATAAAAACTTACATAAACACGATGAAAGGTGGAGTACATAATGCTACTAGTTTTTTACCATCAGGTACTCCTCGATTTTGGGAAATGATGGAAGATGGATGGAGCTCCGTAATTAAATCATATGATGATTTAAAGGACGGTAAAGTACCTGCTGGACAAGAAGAATATTGGATGATAAGAGCTCAATTTGAGGAGGAGCTAAATCAAGTCATATTACAAATTCTTTCTGTCGATGAAGATGGAGACCATTTTGATGTAACTGATGAATTTGGCTATGATAATCTTGAATCTAGACTAAAAAAATGGTATAGTGAGTATCTACCATCAGAAGAGGAAAATTATAGACCAGGAATGACTATATCACAAAAGTCAGATGATTTATTAACAAGAATGACTGGTAATGTTGAAGGCGATCTAGATGCTCTCTATAACTATCCTGATCATAGAGTTATTGCTTTTTTGATAATAGACCAAAGAGACTATCTTGATGATGAAAGTTCAAGAGAAGAGCAAGAATTCTGGACTGAAACAATGGATACAGAATTTGTAGAACCTTATAAACAGCTTTTGTTAGATATTGTGAGGGGTGAACCTATGGTTAAGGCTGCTGTAGTTGCCATGCCAAGGGATAGTTAAAAACAGATAACTATAAAAAATATTTTTATATTTATCCTTCTAGTAACTGATCAACTACATTATCGAAAATAGATTTAAATTTACTATATTCGGGTTTATATGATATAGAAATATGAAGTGTGTCTCTATTATATAAAATATTTATGAATATGGGTATTCCTTGGTTTTTATTTTTAGCATACACTTTCTCTATTTTATTATCATGATGGGGATTCAATCTATGTACATTTATTATTACAATAGGATATACTACGCCAGATAATTTATTAAATATAGTACTCAAAAAAGATAATATGAAATTTTTTGTTAAGCCGGATTTTTCACTTTTGTCTAAATATGATAAAATAAGATTATTAGACATACCGCTTTTTATAGGCAAAATTTCCAATACGTCATCCTCCTTAATAAAACAGTAAATATCCTTTGTATAAATGCTTAAAGTTTTAATAATGACAGATTTAAGGTATATGTCTATATCTTTGAACATTTTATTTCTAGTATTATAGATAGTATTTATTTCATGCTTTTTGAATACATAATTAGCTTGAATATACCCACTGTTTGAAATCTCACTTATATTTCTGACTATTCTAGGCATTGAAACTAATATACATATAATAAAATAGTATATTTCTGAAACCAAGTGTATATGAGTATCTGGATTTACATATTCGATACATTCACTGATAATATTTACACTATTCTTATTTTTTATTTCCCTAAAAAATTTTTCAATCTTTTCCATGATTTTGCTGGTAAAAAATAACAAAGACTGATTTATATGGAGTATTACATAATACTTGTTTTTAATTGTTTTAAAATAGATTGAAAGCTTTGTATCTAGTTTTTCAATATCATTAGGTTCATACAAAACATTACAATTGTATTTTTTTAGATCAGGTAATGATGTTAATATGTATTTTGCTAAAATATTTAATGTATTTTTGTTAAGTTTATAGTCTAAACTATAATAATATACTAATTGATTTTGTGAGTTTAGATTAAAATTTAAATATGACATATTTGGTCGTGTTACCTGTATAGTATTATTGGTTTTTACGATCATTTCAATATCCTTTTTTCTGATTCCATACAAAAAGTTATTAATACACTTGAATGTTTTTGGGCAATTATATTTTCTGTCAAGAATGCTTATATATTCTTTTTCATATTTTATGTATCCAGGTAATTTGCCAACTATGTATTGTGTAGTATCATATACCTTGTATAGTGTAAATACGCAGAGACTAAATGAATAGTATAATTTATATTTACAATTGGTTATACTATCCTGAAATGTATGATAAATTCCGAATATAGCATCATTATTACCTACTAGATATCTTAGACAATTTTTATTTGTATAGTGTTTTTGATATGACTGATTAATCATTTTTAGGAAAAACACATTTAAAAAAGTATTATTTAGTGTATACTTGTTTTTAATAACGTGTTTTTTTTCAATGAAATCATTAACAGCAAATAGTAATTCCCATGATAGATAATAGGTTAGACCACTATAGACTATAGTTATCTCACTATCTAGTGTAACATTTGATAATGAATTATCTGATAGTAAACAAGGGGTTTTGTTATTAAAACAATTATTCATAGTATTGTATACAAGTTTGATATCAGTAAAGTCTGTGATTTTATTGTTAGTATAATCCATTTTTGTACA
>MDTG01059809.1_pt1 | contig 12130 bp, 13 predicted proteins | sample 811421 | NCBI WGS metagenome assembly MDTG01 (sample SAMN05326645, study PRJNA326480) | marine metagenome | isolation source: seawater | place: Pacific Ocean: South East | collected 2011
CAGGTGCCATGTCATGATGTTCAGGGACCATTTCATGATGTTCTGGTGCCATTTCATGATGTTCCATTTCATGATGTTCCATTTCATGATGTTCAGGGGCCATTTCATGATGTTCAGGGGCCATTTCATGATGTTCTGGTGCCATTTCATGATGTTCTTGGTTAAATTCACTATGAGGAGCGAGATTACCATCGTGAGCTTCTGGTGTTTCTTCGTGTTCTTCTCCTTGAGTACCGGTTATGATAACTTCTTCATTTTCTTGTTGAACAGATTCAGATTCTACTTCAACTTCAGAGATTTCATCTTCTACAGATACTTCATCGTCTGATTCTTCGTTTAAATTAGTTTCTTCTGTTTCTGATTCAGAGTATAATTCCTCTGGTGTTTCCATTTCCATTACTTCTTCTTCAACAGCTTGTATGACCTTTTTAGTACTTTCATGGCGAGAAAGTGTTTGAATTGAAACAGCAAGAGCTACTGCTGCAATGATTGAAATAGAAGTATTTCTAGAAGACATGTAGGCAACAAAGAATAAAATTACAATTTTGATTACTTTATTGCCAAAAAGTTTTGAAATTGATCTTGGAAGTTTTGGAGCAGCTAAACCAGCATATAATACTAAAAATAAACCAATTACTGCACTGGCTACTTTATTACTATATATAGATTTAAGAACACTGTCTAAGCTACGACTTATATTATCAACTGTATCCATGAATATATATATATGATATTTTTTTTATTTTTATAGTTTTATATTATGAAATAATAAATAATTCTTTTTTTTTAAATATTTATTTAATTAAAATTGAATTATAGAAGTATTATTAATATAATATAGTTATAAAAAATGAATCAAAAGATACATAAATCAATATTAACAAAAGATGGTTACCTTCTAGACAAAAAGAAATATAAAAAAAAAGAATTAGAAAATATCAGAAACGAATTAACTGTTCAACCACAATTATCTTATACAATTGGAGTTAAAAATAAATTAGAAAAATTTGAGGTATACAAAGAAAATGATGAATATTTATCAATTCCAAAATTTTATGGATTGAGTAAACTTGGTAAACCAGACTTAAACGAAGAAATTACGGGAGAAGAAATTTCTTACAAGTTCAAAGGAGAATTAAGACCTTTGCAAAAAGATATTGTACAAACTGTTCTAAAACATATGGAAACCTATGATGGTGGTGGAATTTGTGTTGGGTGTGGTGCTGGAAAAACAGTAATGGGTATAAATATTTCTTATACATTAAAAGTAAAAACACTTGTTATAGTTCATAAAACCTTTTTATTAAATCAATGGAAAGAAAGATTTGAACAATTTACAGATGCAAAAGTTGGAATAATTCAACAAAATAAAATTGATGTTGATGGAAAAGATGTTGTAATAGGTATGCTCCAATCTATTTCAAAAGAAAAATATGATATTGATATTTTTAGAGATTTTGGATTAGTTATATTTGATGAAGCTCATCATGCTCCTTCTAAATTCTTTTCAAAATCACTTCCTATTATAACATGTAAAAAGACATTATTCTTAACAGCTACACCAAAAAGAAGCGATGCTTTAGAAAAAGTTTTATATTGGTATTTTGGCGATATAATTTACAAAGCTCCTCCAAGACAAAATCAAGAGGTACAAGTAAATATTTATAAATATGATATTAAACATGAAAAATTCAAAGAATCATTTATCAGATTTACAAACGAGGTTAACAAACCAAGAACTATTACTAGGTTAACTAAAATATCTAAAAGAAATAAATTCATAGTTGAATTAATCAAAGATGTCTTAGATGAGGAAGGAAGAAAAATATTAGTTTTAAGTGATAGAATTGAACATTTAACAAAATTAAAAGAAAAGTTAGATAAATTAGAAATAAATAATGATTTTTACATAGGTGGAATGAAACAATCAAAACTTGATGAAGCTGCAAAATGTACAGTAATTTTAGCATCATATGGTATGGCATCAGAAGCATTAGATATTCCAACCTTAAATACATTAATAATGGTAACTCCTAGAAGAAATATAGAACAATCAGTTGGTAGAATTTTGAGGAAAAAAGACCATGATATTCAACCATTAGTTATGGATATTGTTGATCAACTTCCAAGTTTTAATAATCAAGGAATGGCAAGAAGAAAATTTTATAAAAGATTAAAATATAATATAAAATTATTTGATGTAGAAGAAAATGAAATAATGGGAGAAGAAGATATAACAGATAACATTAATAAATCTACTTCATTTTCATCAGCACCAATAGTTGATGATGATGCAAATATAGATTTTATTGATGATTAAATTTATTTATAAAATAATTTAGTTAGGTTTATAGAGTCCAATTAACCCAGAATCCTGGTTAGGCCCGGGCTCTGTGCCCGGAGATCCTTTATAATAATTTTGATATCCTCCTCTTACTCTAGTTCCGGTAATTCCATATTCCTTAGCAACCTTTATAAGCATCTCTGTGGCTTGTTTATGATTCAATCCTTTAGGAAATTTTTTTAAAATTCCTTCATGTTGTTCTATGCTTCTTAACTTTGCTATATCGTCGAAATCAAATACATTACCCCAAGCTTGATCCGTACAATAACGGCCTTTACACTTTACAGGTACTCGTATTCCTATTGAAGAGTTTGACATGTTTTCTTGGTTTCTTTTACTGCATAAATACCAAATAACAACTCCAATTATTAAAACGTGTTCTATCTTAATATTTTTAAGATCAAACATATATATATAATTATATATTTATAAAAATAATTATATATTTTTAAAATAATTTATTTATAAATAAATTTATCTATTAAATTTAGTTCCAAGAGCTCTTTCAAATTTAGCAAGTAATCCATTGTTCCTAATAGCTTTTCCATTTTCATTTTGTTGAATTGTTTGTAGAGGAAGATTCATTTGATTTGCTAGTTGTTTTTGTGATAACTTTTTGGCTGCTCTAGCTTGTGAAATTTGTTTTCCAATAGTAATACCTACTGTTGGAATTTTTTTAACCTCATCATCGTCAGTAATCTTTTTACCAGTACCAGAATAATTTTTGTTAGAGTTATTAACCTTAGAAACTGAAACCAAATTCTTTGGGTCTTTTTTCTTGGGGTCAGGCTTCTTTCTAAATACTACAGGTTTCCAATCTTGATGATCCATTAATATACTACTATATAATATATTATATTAATATATCAATTTTTTAGTACATAATAATTTCTAAATATTATTAATGGTAAAAGTTAAAGGAACAAGAAAAATTAAAAATAAACAAAAAAATATTTTAATAAAATATGATAAAAATCAAGATGGTATTATTAGCTTAGATGAATATTTATCAGAAGAACTAAGTAAAGGTCCAAATGCAAAACCAACCCGAATTAATTATCATTATCAGGATTATGAAAATATATTTAACTATTTTATGATTGTTTTCACAAAGCAAAAAAAATATAGAATTATGTGCATTCCTAATTTTATTTTACAATATGGAGATTATGTAAATCGTACTGCACTAGCATATAATATTGAATCTGACAAATTATATTATGGAAATAAAATGAAAAATTCTCTAATAAGGTGTGCCCAAAAAGAAAATACAAGATTTATTTATTTTACTTTTATAATTATACCAAATAATAAATCAAAAATGACTCATGCTAATATAGTGTTAATAGATTTACTTAAAAGAACATATGAAAGATTTGAACCATATGGTAAGAATATGTATGATGGTAGATTTACTAAAAAAATAGATAATATTTTTGAAACTAAAGTTAGAAATTTATTAGAAATGAATACATTTACTTATATTTCACCAACTAATATTTCTCCACTTGTAGGAATTCAATCTGTAGGCGATTCTTATTGTGGAATGTGCATAACAATAAGCATGATGTATTTACATATGAGAGTTCTAAATCCAGATATCCCACAAAATAAATTAGTAAAGTTTATATTGAAAAGAAAAAAACCAGAATTAAAAAAAATGATATTAAAATATGCAAAACATGTAGAAAATACTTTGAAAGAAAATAAATATTATGTTTTATCCCTATTTGATGATTTGAATACAGAAGTATCAAGTTTTTTTATTTAGAGAATAATATTTATCTTTTAAAAATATGAAGAGATTTTAAGTTTAAACTTCTTCAATATACCCTGGTATATTTATTTCTTCCATTGGTGGAGCTGAAGGTTGGATAATATAAGTTTCAGAAGGAGCCGATGGAATGATATTATTTTGTTCTTGATCAAATACTCTTTGAACTCGATTGTTTAAAAAGTAATTGTTATTCATTCTCATTGATAATTGTTTTTTATATCCTAAAAGAACTGCGTGTTTTGGTTGAATATCTAAATTATTTATTTTGATATTAAAACCATAGTAACCTCCACCATCGCTAGAGAAGAAGTTACTAAAACAACTGGTATTTTCATATGCAACTTGTCTACTGTGAATTTTATCTGAAGTTCCAAGATAAATTATATTTCTATTTTTTGATAGATCAAATTTATTTATTTTTGGATAATATGTTAACTTAATTTTACTACCTTGTTTTTCTTTTTTTCTATTAAATGAATAAATTAAAGAAGAACCGTTAATATCAACATTATCTAATGCTATTTCTCTCATATTCTCGTCTAGTAATATTACATAAAAATGAATGTTGCTATTAATACATTTATTTAATATTTCTGTTCTAAAATCAAATATATTACTTGATTCAAAGTTACTACCTATATGATTTTCACACGGTACCAAACATAAATTTTCTAAACTAGAGTTATTTTTTGGATGAAATATATAACTTTCTCCAAATTGATATATATCACATACCTTTTTAATCATATATCTATATTGATTGTTTAGAAATTTTATTTAATAATTTATATTAAAAGAATGTCTATGATGTTCTGACAAACCAAACTTTTTTATGCCTTCTATATGCTTTTTTGTTCCATATCCTTTATTGTTCATTAAATCATATCTTAAGTTTAATTCTTCATTGTCACTACATAACTCGTTTATATGATGGTCATGAGCTTCCTTCGCTAATATTGATGCGGCAGCAATGTTTCTATATTTAGAGTCACCTTTAACAACTGATACAATTTTATAATCCTTTAATTTAGTATTAAAGTTTTTATCATTCCAACCAATGCCATCTATTAATAATGTATTTTTATTTAGAACATTTCCATCTAATTTATTAACAGCTTTTTCCATTGCCATCTTCGTTGCTTCTACTATACCATAATTATCTATTTCTTGACTAGTACAATATCCTATTCCATATGATTTAACATTTTTTTTAATCCACTCAACTGCTTCTTTTCTTTTCTTTTTGGATAATTTTTTTGAATCTTTAATTAATTCTGATTCTTCAGCATTCCCCCAAACTACAGCAGCAGCATAAACAGGTCCAAAAAAAGGTCCTCTTCCAGCTTCATCAATCCCAATTTCATTTTTATTTTCTTGATAGTTTTCCATTATTAATATTACTAAATTTCTTTTAAATATTATTAGGGACAAAAAGGTAATAAATCAATCAAATCAGAACTCATGGTATCTTGGTAATTATTAATTATTTCTATTTTATCTTCAATAGCATCTTTTAGCCATTTTGGTATTAATAATTTATCTAATGCTTCTTGCGTTAATTCAGAATTCTTAAGACCTAATAAAATTTCACTGATTAATTTTTTTTGTTCTGTATTTAAATAATCTCTTGAAGAAGGAACTAAATATAATTTTTCTATTTTTTGTTTATATTTTATAAAAACTTGATAAAAGGGATCAATAATATCTATTTCGTTATCGTCAGTTTCTCCATCTAATTTACTTTGAACTGTCCAATTAACTACATGCTCTTTAATTGGAGAACGACATATAGCACATATATTAATTTTATCAATACAATTTTGACAAAAACTATGACCACAAGGAAATGCTACATGTATAATTCTACTTTTGCTATAATTTTCCTTACATATAGGACATGAAATATTTAAACTATCTTCATGATAAAGTTCATCATCTGAATCTGTTTCATCATTTTGATTATCATCAGTAGAATTTTCATTATATTCATTAGAATCCTCATCATCTTCTACATTTTCATTTAGTGATGTGTTATTATAGTAAAATCCTTCAGTGTTAGTATTATAAAACCCAGTCCCACCATAATTTAATAAAATAGTTTCTGTTGAAGATGTTAAATTATTTGTTTCTAAATAAGTATCATTGTTATTATTACTATCTTCCATTATTATAAATCTATAAATTAATTTTACAAAAAAAAATAAACGAATATTCTTGTAAAAGAAGATAAAGAAATAGTAGTATAATATTAAAATGTCTATAATAAAAAAACCGATATTTATAAGCTCTTGTATATTTTTATCATGGATATTAATTGAAATAATAATTGATAATTTTTCTAAAAAAAGAATAAAACATCAGACATTAAAATTTATATCTGAATATAAAATTAATAAGTATAAGAAATACTATAAGGTTAAATTTAAAAATGTCAAAAATCAAATAAAAAGAATCAAAGATTTAGAAAAATCACATCTAGTTTCATCCTTAAATAAAACATTTAATGATAAATTTCTTAATCTAAAACAGCTTATTAATAAATTAAACTTTTTTAGAACAAAAAAAAATACATACTCAGAACAAATAATTTCTACTGAGAATATTTTATGGTACCCATATTTATTTAGAATTTTTTTTACAGTATTGAATAATACTAATATTCTATTTTGGAAATGGAAATATACTTTTAGGTATTACTCTTATAACTCTACAATAATATATTTAATTAGACCTAATAATAATAAATTTTGTAAAACAATCATTATATTTACAGGATTAGGTGGAGTTTTAAATAACTTCGAACGAATATTAAATCTATTAATAAAAAATAACTATCAAATAATTATACCTTTATATGGTCCATCTCAAGCTTCATTGAGTTATAATATTGAATCTCATGAAGCTGAATTTCAAAGTAATCTTTATGATTTTTTAATTGATTTTAATATAAAGCAAATAGAGATATTATGCTGGTCATTAGGTGGAGTATTATACAAAGGATTTGAAAAATATATCAAAATTAAAAATAGTATTAGAATTAATAAAGTATTTCTATTTGAACCACTATTAACTTTAAGAGCTTGTATTGATACATATTTGTTACAAGTTAGAAATTATTCTATAACATTAGATATTCTTAATAGTGTAACATTAGATAAATATTATAATTATAATAAAATATTTAGCTATTTTATGCATACAGTTATTGGCTTTTCTACTTCTAACAGCTTTGGATGCTTTTCTAGTAATGAATTTATTTTAACAGATAATTCTTCAGAAAAGTATCAATATCCAAGATACTTATTTGTTTCATCTGATGATTTAATTTTAAATAATGAATTAGATCATGATTTTATAAAATATAACTTTGATAAAGAAAATGTTTATTTTAGAAAAGGATATCACGGCGGTTGGTTAAATAGTAGTCAAATTCCAATAAAATTAGAGCCATTATTAAAATAATTTAAATATCCTTTAGTAATAAATTATCACCATATCGGTCATTTACCCTATTATTTAATGGCCAAAATTTATTATCTATCATACTATCTCCCAAGGGATAGCATGCTTCTTTTATAGTATAATCATTCTTCCAATTAATAATATCAAATTGTGTATGGGGAGAATTTTTCAATATAATTGGATTTGTTTTAATTTCATCATATATTTTTAACATAGATTCAATAAATCTTTCAACCTCCTCATCTGATTCTGTTTCAGTAATTTCAATCATTAAACTTCTTACAATTGGCCATGAATTAGTTGGTGAGTGAATTCCATAATCTAATAATCTCTTTGAAATATCAATTTCTGATATGTTATATTTTTTAAATTCACTAGTATCAATAATAAATTCATGAGCTCTATATTCACTATTTGCATTATAAATATTATATTTTTCTGACAATCTAGAAATTATATATTTTGTTCTATCAATTAGCTTTTTATGAAAATCTTTTAAATCAGTTTTAAATAATTTATCTAAATAATCCTCAGATATTTGTACAATTAATCCAGAACCATACGGTACAGTAGAAATACTATTACAATTTTCTGAGTAAGAAAACTTGGGTAAATAATTTTCTAATTTTGATTTTACTGCAATTGGTCCCATACCAGGACCTCCACCACCATGAGGAATTGCAAAAGTTTTATGCAAATTAAAATGACATAAATCGAAACCTAAATCAGAAACTAAAGGTTCTCTTCCAATTAAAGCATTCATGTTTGCTCCATCCATATATACTAATCCTGATACAGTATGAATTCTATTAATGATTTCTTTTATGTTTTTTTCATATAAACCATATGTGGATGGATAGGTTATCATTAAACCAGCAATTTCATTATTATATTTTCCAATTATAGAATTGAAAAAGTCCATATCAATCATACCTTCTGATGTTTCTTCTAGATTTATAATCTTATATCCTGCTAATGAAGTACTTGATGCATTTGTACCATGTGCACTTTTAGGCATCAATATATATTTTCTGTTTTCATTATTATGATAATTTTTAATAGTTGTTAATCCTGCATATTCTCCCATAGCACCAGATTGTGATTGATAGAATACTTTATCAAATCCAGTTAATTTACATAATTTGGTACTTAGACTATCATAAATTTCATTATATGGACTATATTCAAGAGGAAAATAAGGATGAATGTTCATTTTTTCATCTAATACTTTATTCATAGAATCAACAGGTGTATGTTTCATAGTACAACTTCCTAAGGGTATCATACCATTTAATAAACTATAATCTTTGGAACCCAAATTATGCAAATACCTTATCATTTCTTGTTCAGTATATTTTTTTACTAATTTTTCTGATTTTAAAGGTAGGTCCTTTCTTAATTTAGATTTTGGAACATAATATTCTGAAGGTATAACATTAAAGCTTGTATTTTTATAATTATCTAATACTATATCAGTAACTCTATTAATATCATCTTCATTAATAGTTTCATCAAATGAAAATGATACTAACTCATCAGTAGTATAAGGATAAATATTACTATCAATTAATTTCTCAAACAATGATTTATTATTTTTTAATGTAATTGTATTAAAATATGTTTGATTTAAACTTGGAATACCGTTATTTTCTAATTTATTTTTAAAAAATTTAGTTTTTTCCATTATGGTATTAGCAATATTTAGTAAACCATCATTTCCATTATACATTGCCCATGCTACACTCATATTTGCTAATAATGCTTGATTTGTACATATGTTACTAGTTGCTTTTTCTCGTTTAATAAATTGTTCTCTGGTTTGTAAAGCTAGTCTATAACATTCTCTATCATTTATATCAATAGTCTTCCCAACAAGTTTTCCAGGAATTTTTCTTATAAATTCTTTGCGAGAAACAAGAAAAGAAGGTTGTGGCCCTCCAAAATTTAATCCAATACCAAAGTTACAACCGTTTCCAAAAGCAAAATCAAAAGGATAATTACCAACAGGTTCATGAATAGTAGAAAACATTAAATCTGTATGACAAGCAAGTAAAATATCTTTATCATATAATTTAATATCACTAATCCACTCTAAATTTTGTGTATCTCCAATATTAGTGGGATTTTGGAAAAAAATACCTGAAATTGTTTTACTTTTTAGTAAAGGTAAAATTTCATTTTGAGATGTAAAAGGAATCAATTTAATATTATTATGTTGTGCTCTAGTAAACATACAATTTTTTATAGTTTGATACATAGAATCCTGGTAGTAAATAATATTTCTATTATTATAGTTATACATCAAATTAATGAGGTCCATTGCAACCTGACCACTATCAAGCATACTATTAATTGCTACATCCATATTATTAATATCTTTTATCATCTCTTGATAATTAAATAGTAATTCTAATCTTCCTTGACTAATTTCTGATTGATACGGAGTATAGGGACTATATATATGTGGATTTCTTAAAAAATGATTTTTTATAAATGTAGGACAAAAACTATTATTATAACCTTGTCCAATCAAATACAAAGGTTTATAATTCTTTCTAATAGTATTTAAATATTTCATTAATCAAATGTTTAAATTCTATTAGTATACAAAATCAATATTTTTTAAAGTAAACAATATGGCTCATCTTCGCTATCAGATAGATTTACCATTAGGTAATTATCTTGATATTCAAAGATAATAGAGTCAATTACAGGTGCAATGATATCCATATTATTAGTTAATATATAATTTTCTATTCTCTTGAAAGCTTCCCTGACTTCTAAGCTTGGAATCATATAATATATCTTATATTTAATATTTAATTTGAAAAAATCTAAATTAAGATAATAAAATGTTATTAAAGTTATTTATTTTTGAAATAATGTTATTTATATCATATATTTTCTACAGATTCCTTGCAAGACAATGTAATTTGAGAGTAAAAAATAAAAGTTTTGAAAGACATTCAAAAGATATTATTGATCTTCTTATTTATGGATTTATTATTTTTATATTTATTTTTTTTAAGAATAATGCTAACTATTTTGATAAAAGTTATATCATATATTTTTTCATTAGTTTAGTGATGTTCGGATTAATATTAGAAATACCAGGTGTTGATAGTACAGTTCCTAACTTTAAAAACTGGAACTCAAATAAAATAGTTGCAGTCATTTCTTTATTAGTTCTAACGTATGTTAATGGAAAAAGTAATTTTGTCTTAAATAAAAGAAATGCTGGATTAATGGTTTATTTAATAATTTTTTCTATGGTTACTACAATTACATCATATCAAAAAAATAAAATGAAAACATTTCATCCACATCATTGGCAAATTTTTTGGTTTTTGTCACTAATTATGGTACCTAATTTATTAAAAACAAAAATATTATCTGCAATGTATGTATCATTTTTTGCTCATGGTATAATTGCACATTCAGCTGCGTCAATTTTAAAAGATGAATAAACTAAGTATTTGTTGATATAGATGAAAATTGAATTTTACTTCTTTCCTTATAAACCCATTTTTCTCCACAAATAGGACATCTTGGATTATCTTTAATCCAACCAGTTAAACATTCTCTATGAAATGAATGTCCACAATTACCAACGATGACATAAGATGTCATTCCTTTTGATTGATATTCCATACTGTCTTCATTTAGACTGTGTCTGCAAATTGTACAATCTGTATTTAATGGAAGATTATGCCTCCATGAAGTTAATACATTCATATTTGTAATCTTAAATCTAGATTTTGACATTACAAACATTCTTAATAATTAATCACTTGTATTTTCAATTATTTTTTTATATGACATTACTAATTTAATCCAATCAAACCCTTCAATAATCTCATCTTTGACAACATTTTTATCTTCTAGATGGACAAATATTTGTGTGGGCAATGCTGATACATTCCAATCTTGAAGTATATCTTCATTTTCTTCTATATCACAATCGATATGTAAAACAACTAAATTAGAAATTTCATCTTTTTCTTCAACCATTTTCTCTTTTAATTTTTGACAGGGTCCACACCAGCTTGCACCAAAATATAATAGTATAGGTTTATCCTTGTTATCCCAGATGAAGTTATTCAGCTCATCATAACCTTCAACGTTAATCATATTTAAATTATAAAATTATTTATGTTTAAATAATATTTGAAAATTATTATTTAAAAATCTTTTATTTATAAATCAAAATCACTTGATGAATCTTCTAATGAAGATAAGGAAGAGATAGATGAATCATCACTTGATGAGTCATCATGTTTTTTTGATTTACCACCTAATTGGGAGAAAATTTCATCTAATTCGGAAATTGAAGTTTCTAAATCATTATTACCACCTTCTTGGTCGTCACTGTGACTTTCACTTGATGATTTCTTTTCTGAACTTGAAGATTTATCTTCATCATCTTCAGAATGTTTAGAATGTTGGTGTTCAGAATGGTTGTGTTCAGAATGTTCGTGATCAGATGATAATTCAACTGATACATTTTCTTCTCCATCACTTGATGAATCAATAGTCATGATAATTTC
>MDTG01166634.1_pt1 | contig 12130 bp, 10 predicted proteins | sample 811421 | NCBI WGS metagenome assembly MDTG01 (sample SAMN05326645, study PRJNA326480) | marine metagenome | isolation source: seawater | place: Pacific Ocean: South East | collected 2011
GGGATCCCAAAGAATACCGATGCTGGTATATGGTGGGTGACAAATTTCTTATCGTTGTGAAAGATAGTGTGGCCCGCGTTACACCCACCGTTAAAGCGTATGCAATGTGTGTAGTCGCCATTTTTAAGTAAATGATGAGTTACCTTTCCTTTACCCTCATCACCGTGCTGTATGCCCAAAACAATATCTGTAATCAAGTTGCCTCCTAAACGTTTATATTGAAAAGATGTTTGATAAACTTACGAATCAAATTGTCTTTCTGTTCATCAGTTTCGCATTCAGAGAATGAATAATTATATGTTGTTTTCTTTTTGCTAACTTGTTCTTTCATCATTTTTAGTTCTTTTTTCATCCAGCGGATTTGCTGTTTATAATTTTTAGGACTTTTAATTTTAAACTTGGAAGCTAGATCAAGCAACACAAAATATTTTCTTTCATCTAAAGCTTCTTTAGCTTTATTGAACATATCAATCATATCATCACGCTCTTCAGTTGTCAAGGAAGAACTTAATTTATCTGGATGTAATTTTAACGCCAACGCTCGAAAGAGCCTAACAAACGATTCGTGCATCTCAAGCTCTTCCTGAGTCATCTCGTAATCAGTTTGTTTTTTACTGTCCGGTGAATTTGCAAATGTCGAAGGTAAATTTTCGTTATCGTGCTCAGGGTCAATATCAATTACTTTTTGCTCGTCAGTTTCTCCATCATCATCCGTTGAGTAGAGTTCAGTAATTTTATCGTGGTTCTCTTTGTTTAACTTATCGATATCAATGTTGTTTCTTTTACAGAACTCCTCGTAGTGAGCCTGAAAGTGTTTGTTGTATTCATAAATAATAGAATCAACCAATTCCGTCTCTTCATTTAAAAATGTTAACTCGTTTATGAGTCTCTTCCATCTTATGATGTCGATATTTGACACTTGTTAACCCTCGTATATAAGTAGCGTTAAGTAATCAATGAAGTCCAAATTCAACCTTGATAGACACACTAAAGTCTGGCACGTAGCTGTGATTAGCTAGGTTATGCTTTAGGCATTCATCGTGCTCCAGAAACCAATCAGAGTGCCCTTTTTCGTGTACGATGTCGAGAAAATAATCTGAGTGATGTCCACAGTTTTCTGCCATCATATGATATATCTTCGTATTAAGACGATCGGTTTCCTCGGCAGAAGCTTTAATCTCTTCGACTTTGCCCCAGCCCATAGAACTAACATCATGAATCATAAGCGTCGAATCGGGATCCATATATCTATGGCCTTCAGTACCAAAACTAAATAGTATGGCTCCGCAAGACATCGCCTTGCCTTGAACTATTGTTGCCACTGGAACTTTGGAGTGTTTAATATCAGATATCATTGACATCAAGCTATAAACTTGGCCGCCATAACTATCGATAATAACTGGTATCATATTCTGGCCTGTGTTTTGGGCTTTCATAATTGCAGTTGAAAAAGCTTTAGCTGTGGCCTCATCAAATTTATTTATCCTAACAATGACAGGTTCATTTTTTAACTCTGGCTCTTTAAGAAGCGGGCTATAATATTTCATTACATTCATATATTTTATCCTAACAGTCTAAAATTGTGCCGAATGGAACGAGTGGAAAATCCCCACTGCTCGTTGTAGTCAAGCCGGCTCATATAAGGTCTATTAATATGAACTTGATCTTTATCGGGTTTAACTCCCCAGCACCTAATTCTAGTTAGTTCGTTGTTAGAGTCAATCGCCTCAATGATCCAATAAAGTTTACCATTCTTAGTTTTCTTCTCAACAATCTTACGTGGAATAAACCAACAAATTTGTAATTCTTCATCAAACTCAGAAATTGGTGGAATATACTTTTCCTTAAGCTTTTCTATAGTTTCTGTAGAGATGACAAGGTTGATAGGGAAAACTCCGATCAATTCAGTTTTAAACTGGATGATTTCTTCTTCTGAAAAGTCACCCTCGGGTGCAAATATATCAATATTCTCGCTAAACTTCTTTAAATTCTTAGGACGCTCAACAATACAGGCAGACCAGAAGTGTTTGCGACCAGTGAAGCGATCATCAACTATATTATCTAATGCGCCACCACGACAAAGAGCATCAAGAGCCTTTTTATTGAGCTTACTATAGGATATATCTTCACGGAATAAGAGATCTTCAGCGTTCATGAACGGCCTGTTCTCCAGCACTTGTTCAATTGCGGCCATACCTAGACCCTTGATGGATGTCAATGGCTGAATTAGTGTTTTACCATCGTCACTAATCTCCCAGACAGTACCAGACTTGTTGATATCCAAGACAGCAATCTCAAATCCGTATTTCTTGGCAATGTTAATTGCTTTTTCCTTACGAGATTCCGGCTCTTTATCCAAGAAAGCCGCCATCCATTCTGCGGGGTAGTAGTTGAATAGCCAAGCACATTGGTAAGAAATAATTGAATAGCTTACTGCGTGAGACTTATTAAAGCCATATCCAGAGAAATATTCAAACTTATCCCAAAGAGCTTGTGCCTCATCTCGGGGGATTTTCTTGGATACACACCCATCAATAAACTTACTATGAAGTTTGTGCTTAACAGAGCCTTTGCCGGTTCCTTTCTTTGTCAACACTTTGCGAAGCATATTGCCTTCATCAAGTGTCAGACCGCCAAGCTTGTGAGCAAGCAATGCAATCTGTTCTTGAAAGATTAGAAAGCCAAAGGTTTCTTCAGTAATCTCGCGAGCATCTTCGTTTAGATACTGGATGTAGTGTGGGCTTTCCTTTGCCTCAACATATTCGTCGTGTACATTAGCAGCTAGTGGGCCCGGACGATAAATAGATGTGATAGCTGACACATCAATGATGTTGGTTGGCTTCACTCGGGTACAGAACTGTTGTGCTCCGTGCTCTGTGAACTGGAAGATACCTGCCCATTTACCCTTATGAAAGATATTTTTATACACATTCTGGTCATTCAAATCGATTACATCAGGGTGTAAGTTCTTTTCGTAATATTCGCGCACTTGAGCGAATGTTGGTTCCTCAACTCCGTGATGACGCTTGAGGATGTGATAAATAGCACCTTCCATCATCTTGAGCGTAGAGAGACCGAGTAAGTCGAACTTAATAAATCCCATCGGTTCGAGGTGCCTGACGTTCTGACCTTCAGCCCACGGAGCCTGACGGACACCGCCTGAATTAATCAAGGGCATACTCTTGTCTAGATCCTCTGCGATGACCACACCGCCAGCATGTCGAGAACAAGATCGAACCTGACCAACCAGACCTTCAACGTGTGTTTTAACTGCTGGATACTTATCAAGGTATGCACGTAGTGTTGGCGAAAATTCAATCACCTCTTCCCAAGTGGGACTATAAACGCCGGCTCGAATGCCGTGCTTCTGCTTAGCGGCGGGTGTAGCCTCTCGAATCATAATAGAGGTTACAGTATTAACTTCTGTGAATTCGATATTGTACAATTTTGAAATATCTTTGATCAAAGACTTGAGTTGCAGTGTATTCCAATTAGAAATGGGAGCAACACAGTCCTCACCCCACATTTCGACCAGCTTCTCCTTCAAAGTCATACTATCGGATACATCATAATCAATATCTGGATAATCCTTGGCGTCTGAACGGAGGAAACGAGAGAACAGCAAACCGTGTTTAATCGGGTCAACTGTTGTGATATTAAGAGCGTATGCAACTAACGAACCCGCAGCAGAACCTCGACCGGGGCCTGTGAGCATCATATCAGTCGCTACATCAACGATAGACTTCATTGTCAGGAAATATTTAGAGAACCCCCGGTCATCAATAACATTAAGTTCTTGACGCAGACGATCCGTATATTCCTTGTTGGTGTGCAGACCTTTGTCTTTTAGTCCCTCAAGTGCGTAATTAACCAGCGCTTGCGTGGCCGTAAAGCCTGCTGGAACGACGAATTCAGGCAAACGAACGGTATTATCTGGCAAAAACTTTTCAATGCGCTGAAAGGCAATACGGTGCGTTTCTTCGATACTTTGCAAAACTAAGTCATCATCATAATCAAAACCTTGTTCTTTTGAGTATTGCTTGTAACTCTCCCACATCTGATCCCCATTCTTAGGGTATAGCTCGTAACCAATCTCCTCGACGCCCTCTGGCAACTCTGATTCGCCTTCAGCCCAAGATGGAGTGCCTTTACCAAGCCAACCAAGACGCTTGTAAAGCTCACGGTCCTTCCAAGCGTCAGGGTTGGGGTAATGGCTATCGGCTGTAGAAACCAGTCCAACGCCAAATTCTTTAGCAACTTGAATTACATACTTGTTAAGTTCGTGCTGCTCTTTGATGTTATTCCATTGTATTTCGGCATACCAGCGATCGCCGAAAATGTCCACCATACGACGGGTTGACTCACGCATTGCGTCAAGCACAGCTTCATCACCTTCCTCTCGGTTTTCCCAGTAGTTACCGGCGTATACACCCCCAAGACAAGCAGAAGAAGCAATAATGCCCTCGTTATACTTCTTAAGTAATGCATAGTCGATACGTGGGTAGCGATAAAAGTTCTCCGGCTGATACGATTCAGATACCAACTTAAATAGGTTGTTTAGCCCGGTTTGATTTTGAGCCAACAAGACAAGATGTCGGCGACGTTTAAGGATGCCTTGAATTTTCTTGCTGTCACCCTCGTCTTCTACAGTGGCGCCCGACTGTGCATCCTTCTTGATTGCGCGCGCCTTCTTCTTGTCTTCCATAGCTTGTTCATATGCATCCCGCCACTCTGCAATAGAGGGCGTAAAATATGCTTCACATCCAAAAATAGGCTTAAAATCTTTACCAGCCTCCCGCATCTTCTTGGCGTGCAGCACTTGATATGCCAGACCATTCATATTGCCGTGATCTGTAAGTGCCAGTGCCTCACATCCGTTCTCATATGCAAAATCCATATGAGCTTGTGGATACCCGATAGCGTCGAAGATAGAACCAGCCACACTGTGCGCGTGTAATCCTACAAATTTAATTTTAGAGCAAACCCGTTTTGCCATACATCCCTCCTAAAGTAATTGTATCTAGATAGTATAATCGATATGACAAGACCTTGCAAGTCTAATTTTCTTCAAAAGGAAACTTTTCATGCGTATGTGGCTTAATCAATTCAGAATATGGCTTTTCGATAGTGTTACTAGAAGACATATATTTTTTATATTGAACCCACTGATGTGCATCGTAGAACCACGGAGTTTCAATCTTCGTCGTCTTGTTGTTCATCATCACCGAATGGAAAACAACGCTCAAAGGGAAGTGGCGAGCCGTCCACCTCTCCTTCAAGGGTAGTTTTTCCGAAGGAAAAGGCTGGTTGGGTGAAGGGGGTAAAAACTCCCTTGTGGTTTCTTTGTTGACGTGCTTTCTGCATTTTTTAAAATCCTCTCCAAACATCGTAAATGAAAGTGGTAAATCATTTTTAATGTTTTTGTTATTAAATGTAAAGAAAAAGTTACTTTTCTTGTCTCGAATTAGTTTTCTATTTTCCCTAACGACCGAAAAATCGAATAAACTTAGTGGAAATGACACATAATACTTATCAGGGGTTAGCCAAGTCGATATTTTATTAGCAGTGTGCCATGCTGTTAACTGGCCACAAAGGACCGACCATCCATATGAGTCTCTTCTATCTCTGTCCTTTGGGTGAATAGGAACGTAATAAATAGGTATCTCTTTTCTTTCTTGACTTGAGAATTTGGACATTCTGTTATAATAAACTGGGTCATATATCCAATCACCAATTGTGTGACGTATGATTGGTGCCATATCATCATTTGCCACAATCCATATTGTGCTACAGCCAGCTAATGCACATTCGTATACAGATTTCTGTATGGCAGTAAAGCCATTATCGATCGGTAACAAGACTTCAGGCAGTGTATTATGATGGTCGGTTTTAATATTGGCAATCGGAATAATGCCCGCCATATGTAATCTACAATTTGTTTCCATCTAAATACTCATAATTTGCTACAATATCAGGACTGACTTGTTCTAATAAATCGGGTATGCTGTCGTTTATTCTCTTTACAGTTTCATTCTCCGACCACAGTGGTAAATTTAAACTTATTATTTTACGTTCTATGTTGTGTACCTTAAAATTATAATGTCGCGGTGTTCCATTTTTAGTAAATCCATTTTGTTTACCACGCATCCCATTTTCTTTCATAATTGATAGCAGTTTAAACCTTGCCATCGTATTAGTATATGAGGGGCTATTCAGTTGCTCATGAGTGAGTGTTGATAATACATAAGCATCTTTAACACCAGTATTCCCACAAATTCTGTCACTTGAAAAAAACCATACTTTGTTAACAAAATCATCATCTGTTTCAAAGTAATCGATATCGTGCTTGCCACCTGATGTAAAAGCAATTTTATCATAGACTTTATATCTAACATTTCTAGGCTCCTTTAAATTAATTAATTTATATGTCTTATTATCTCCACCGTAAAAACAATTATTAAACTTTATCTCGCATAACTTTGAATATTCAGTCGAACAGATTAATTTTTTACCATCGTATCTTATTGTATCACACATATCTGAAAGCGGCAACAAGCCGCGCATAGATAATAAAAAATACAATCTTTCCCACATATAAATTTTTTGTTTGCCAAATTTATAAATTTTATCGAAAGATATAAATTTATTAGAATTGTCATTGTGATAATCAACAAAAAAATCAAATTGATGTGGTTTATTTTGCTCTGTAAATAATATTGGGTAATCATTTACAAATGCGAACAGAAACGATTTTAAGTCACTTCCAATGACCACACTGCTATATTCAAATTTCATTAAAGTATTATAACCGTTAATCTACATAGTTTTTATAGAAAAGTTTTAAACCACTTGAATTGTGGCCACCTGTATGCCAATTTGAGTTCATAATATGAAATGGTTGATTAATGTGTGGCCAGCCGAGTGCGTGGCCTAGTTCATGTTCTAGCACCCTTTCTTTATTGGCCGTTTTAGGAAATACAAATATTTTAGCTTTTACAATTTCTTTTGTTTTGTTAGATATTGTTATCCTTGTAGATGCTAAATGATCTCCAAAATTAAAATCTTGATTTGGCAAAGTGATTATGATTTCACCATATCTAGGCTCACCACAACTTATTGAGTCATCGTATCGAATATAATCAAATTTATAACCCAGCCTCTCCCAATACTTTACAGATTGAGAAATACGATAACTATGCACTCCTGAATTCATACACACAGTTATACCGGGTACCATCTCCCATTTATTAGTGCGACTCTTGGCAAGTTCAGTGTAATCTACTGTTTGCAAACCCATCATCAAAAATAATAAATTGATAAACATCATCCATCTAACACCTCACTGGTACAAGATATTTCATCTAACAAGCTTTTTATATCTAAGCCAGCACAATCTATCTTTCTTTTACTGACGTGATAATGACTTACAAAGCCTGAGAACTTACCATAAGCAACCTGCTGCTCATATTTGGTTGATGTGCTGCCAAACTGGTTTAAGGGTGTTTGATATGGAATATCAGTTGCGTGATGAATTGCTTGCCAAAGTTTCTTTAAAGCCTCAAGCTGGACAGGATAGAAACCCGTAAATGGCTCAAGCTTTTCACCGTGCACCCAAGCGTCGTCAACAACTGGACGTTCACCGAAACCGTGTTTAGTATACCAGTTTTGATATTTCAAATAATAAGCATTTGATATTTCAACACCAACAGAGGGCCTGTTAGTTCTATTTGAGCCGGCATGCCAAGCTGCGTGTTGAAGATCCATAGTTTGATAGATAGTTCCATCGTTGTCAATAAGAAAATGAACTGAAGCGCCTCGACGGTTGAGTACATTTTGACAAGATTTAGAGTTTAAACAAACATCCCAATGATTAATAAAATATCTGATTTGTCTTTTTGGTCGACCAGAGTAATCATAGTAGTTGCCTTGAGGTGTCTCAATTCCACCTTTCTCAGACCATAAAACAAACTTGTCCCAGTCAATTGGCACAAAATCACCATTGTAGACAATATAATTGGAGAAGTGTTTACTTTCGGGCTTATAGTTCGTAATTTCAGACTGTCTTTCGGTCCACAGTCTTCTAAATGTCGTAGGTCCACACAAACCATCTGCTGCAAGGTTCCTTACTCTCTGCCATTTTTTTATTTCTCTGACTAACTTGTCATCAAAATATTTCTCCCCAAACCAAGAAGGTTCCCACCCAAGCTTCTTGGCGGAAGCTTCATTGTAAAAGTTTTTGTCCATTACATATTACTTTATTTTATTCAGTAATTCCTATAACATAATTGTCTAAAATTACATCATAATTAGTGCTGCCAATAGTAATTTGCTCTACCATCGAGCGATCAATGATGATTTTATTGTCTTGATGTAGATCAAATCTAACATCACTAGCTGCTTTAACTACAGTAACTTCAGAATATCTCTGTTCTTCAGGTTTGTAATCTTCTGGTAATAATACAACCGAATTTGTGTCTGTTTGCTTGGGTGGCATTTTAATAAGTATATACCTGTTGACTGGATTAAACATATCCTATCTCCTTATGAATTAAGTTTTGTTGTGTAAAATATTCTTCTTTTGTTAAAAATACGTCTTTTCGCATTGCACACCGTTTACAGACCATTGTGAGATGTACATTTTCACCCAGCATAGTCCTTACCGGACCACGTGGAACATAGTAACAACATGTGTCTAAATCTCCACATTTACTCCTAAGTTCTGCCTTGTTCATTAAGTGGTTAAAATTCATCAATACCTCTTCAAATTTCGCAAGATTCTCCGTCACAAAATTTTGTTCCTACACCTGCTATATCAGTCTCAATTCTGTGAATTGGGGTAATATTCGCTGACATCTGCTTATATTGCTCCTCGTTAATAGGCTCGTAGGGGGCTTGCTCATATCCGGTGTCTTGGTACCTCAAGAATGACACGGCTTTAAGCCTTGTTTCATACATTTCAAGTGCACTTTTCAATTGTGGAGCCTCTTGTTCAGTAAATGTTACAGTAACAGAAACCGCATTGTCAGCCCAATAATTCTGATATTGTGCAGCGATCTCTAGCTGTTCCCACATACTAACATCTTTTTTACCTTTTGTAAAGAATTCTTCGTGGATCGGGAACTCAACAACAGTTGTATTTGGTGAGTATTTATCTTTTTCAGTCTTATAACCTGCTTTTTGTAACTGTGGTACAATAGGAGATGAGTTTGAAAATCTAATACGACGAATATAGAATTCGCTCTCTGGAAAGTGTATTCCCGGTGTAGAGCCGTTCAACAGTGATACAGTGCCAGAGGGTTTGATCGAAGTCATCTTGATTGACTTAGGTACGCACAACCAATTAGAATACTCGATATCTAGTTCACGAACATAATCATAAGCATCATCACACCAGTCCATCATAGCACGGCGGCCATGTTTATTAAATGCTTGTACGATACCTGACTGAGAAAGTCCAATACGACGATTCTTTAGCATTTTCGCATTTGTCTCTGGCCAGTGCGTATTAACAAGTGTAACAGTCTTGCCGTACAGATAAGCACACTTTAATGTCTTAACATAATCATCATAATCTTCGTGTTTAGCTGGAAAAGTCTCCACTAGACAACACATTTCAGCATTATGAAGACTTTGTTCCACACAAGGATTGAAACCTACAACCTCAACATCGTCATAATTAACACCATCCTTCATACGACCAAAAGCGCGTGCATTTTCAAGCCAAATATATCCCGGCTCACCATTCTTTTGTGATTGTTCAGCGTGCCAATCATAAGTCATTCCAACTTCAGCATTAAAAGAGTTATTCGAGCCCCACCTATGATGATACAGTTTTTCTTGGTCATTCTTCATTTCAAGATAACGGATATCATCGTGTTCACCGATTGCTAAAGCTGCAGAGCGTCGGACATTGCCGGCCACTACACATCGACCAATTAAGTTTTCAGTGTCTACAATATCAACAGAGGTGATTGGTTCTCCGATTTTCTCAGAATATAGGGCTTTCAAATTATCGTGTAATTCAATAAGCGGTTGGGCACCTGATGAAGTGCCGCCAAACCCCAAAATAGGGGCGCCTTCTGGCCTAATTGCAGAGTAATCAAATCTAGGTACATTAGAGCCGTGAAAAAAGCCATCAAGTAAGACATGAACAGAATTTACCCACCCTTCACGAGAATCGTCAATTACAAGAGTATCATTTGTGTATGTTGGTTCTTTGATGGTGATTGTGCCGGCGCCTTTAGTATCAAAGCCGACACCAACACCGACCATCAGTGCATCCATAATCCAAGAAAATATATATCCACCTTTACGATCTATATCTTGAGTTGACCGAAAAGCACAATTAAATAAAGCAGCACCCGTCCTTTCTTCAACAAACTTAGTGCCCATCATCCACAGACCACGGCCGGGAGGTGTCCACTTAAGATTGAACAATCGGTCAAAAGCATCCTTGGCTGTTTTTTGGGCTTTGTTGTCATTCCATTCAAGACCAAGGCTAACCACGTGCTGCTTTTGAATATGGAACATACCCTCGATCACACGGCGACAAGTTTGCCACCACTCCTCGGTGCCTGTGGCGCCGGCTTCAAACTCACTTAAGCGTCTAGCATATGTTCTTTTAAATGTGACGTAGCCGAGCGGACCCCAAGGTACCTCTGCAGTCTTGTATGGCTCCACAAAGGAGTCGGATAACCTAAATTTTCTAATTGTGTCTAAAGTTCTCATTATTTGTTTTTCCTTTTTATATTTCTGAATTTAGCATATTTGTCTTGTAAGACTTCTCTCTGTTCTTTTGGTGTCAAAGCAACTGGGCTAGTCGCCACTGCTGGCACCGGGCTTGATGGATTGCTTGGAATAACAGTGTTGCTTTTTGGTAGAACCTTAATTTTAACACAAGAAGTATCCATGAATATATTATATATCATCCCATCTGGTCCGTTACGATTTTTTGCAATAAAAATCTTACCGGTGTTATTTTGTTTGTCCTCGACGGTGCGAGATACAGACATGATAAAGTCTGCCACAAAGCATTTATTAAATGCTTCGGAAATTTGCTCCATTGTGATTACCTCTGCATTTAAACCGGAGCGATTAGTTTGTGAGGCGGTCCATATTGGACATTTAAACTCTGAGGATAATGCTCGGAGTTCTTCATAAATTGATTCTAATTCTGCACGTTTTTCTTTTCTTATGACGACCGGTTTCAACAGATCAGCGTAATCCACTATGATCATACCCGGCACTGTTCCGCGCTTCTTAAGCTTAGTCAAGTGAGAGCGTATTGAATTGGTAGACGCTGATTTAGTAGGGTACTCTTTTACAATTAAGCGACCTTCAATATCTTTAACAGATTCATAAATCTCTTCTTTGAAAGATATAAGGTTTGAAAGAGGGTAACCAGTAATACAACTATCGTATCTTGAAGCAACAACAGTGTCTTGTAGCTCCAAGGTATAGTGAACAACAGTCTTGCCTTCAAGCACTGCTTGTGCTCCCAAGTGCACAAGGACCATAGATTTTCCAGCACCAGTGGGAGCAACAACAACACCTAATTCTTGCATTCCCAAACCACCACCACAAATCTTATCAATATCACCCCAGCCGGTTGTTATTGGCTTACGATAACGAGGCTTAAATCGTTCTTCAAAATCAGCCAGATAGTCATGACCAAAATTATTTTCAGAACCCAACACTAATGAGTCGTTAATAATTTTAGATATTTCATCAAAAGAGCAAGTCTGGAGCAGGCCTACAGACTTCATCATTGCTTCTTTCAAGTTTTGTTTTCTACAAAAATCAAGTGATGTTTCTTTAACGTAATCCGCATCATTATCAATATCTTTTGATAGTATTCTTGTGAAGTATTCTTTGACTTGATGAACTACTATTTCTTCTTCATCTTCAAGCTCAGTATTTAAAATCGTCGCGATTGCATTCGACGACGGGTGTGAGCCATAGCGCTGCCTATAGTTCATAATTTTACTTGAGAACACACGCAGATATTCAAGATCCAAAAAGTTGAGATCTAATACCTCCGTAATCTGGTCCGCAAACGGCCGATCTTGGTAAATCAGTTGAACTAGGTTTTCTTGAAATGATTTACCATAGTCTGCGAAATTAGGCTTAC
>MDTG01227754.1_pt1 | contig 12130 bp, 10 predicted proteins | sample 811421 | NCBI WGS metagenome assembly MDTG01 (sample SAMN05326645, study PRJNA326480) | marine metagenome | isolation source: seawater | place: Pacific Ocean: South East | collected 2011
CCAAACCAAGTGCATAAAAAAGACCAGGAGCAAAAGCTACTGGCCTTCAATTAAAACCGTCAACGTATTTTAGGACGAGACATAGGTTAGCCATGCATTTTAAAAATTTACTTATCTTGTTGATGTTTTCTGGTTTGATTGGATGTAGCTTTTTGCCCAGTTCTGAGCCCAGTAGTGCTGAAAAGCAGATGCTTGGCAAAATTCACCAACAGGTCGTCGCGCGAGAATTTCGCGCAGCGTGGGTTGCGACAGTGGCCAATATAAATTGGCCCCTGGAGCCGGGGTTACCTGTTGCAGAGCAAAAAGAACACGCAATTAGAATATTGGATACGCTGCAACAACATAATTTTAATACGGTGATTTTTCAGGTGAGGCCCCAAGCTGATGCCCTTTATCAAAGTAGTTATGAGCCGTGGTCTTACTATTTAACGAAAGAGCAGGGAAAAGCCCCAGAGCCTTATTATGATCCCTTACAATTTTGGATAGAAAACGCGCATAAACGTGGCTTAAAGCTTCACGCATGGATCAATCCATATCGAGCACATCATCATGTAGGCGGGCCATTATCGTCGCAGTCGGTCGTGAATACCCAGCCTGATAAGGTGGTTAAATTAAAAAATGGTACTTTTTGGTTTTTGCCGACAGATAAAGATGTGGTCACTCATACATTAAATACATTAACAGAGCTGGTAACGCGCTATGATTTAGATGGCATTCATTATGATGATTATTTTTACCCGTATCCGTCGTATAACGAAGGAGACGATTTTCCAGATGCTGAGCAATATCAGGCATATATTCAAGCAGGTGGGACGCTTAGTGTGCCAGACTGGCGACGCAATGCGGTGAACACATTTGTGCAGCGTCTTTACAGTACGGTGAAAGAAATTAAACCACATGTGTTAGTCGGGATCAGCCCATTCGGTATATACAGACCAACACAGCCTAGTACCATTCGTGGCATGGATCAGTACGAAACGCTTTTTGCAGATGCCAAGTTATGGCTAAACGAAGGGTGGTTAGATTACTTTTCACCTCAGCTTTATTGGCCAATAAACCAATACGCACAAAGCTACCCGCTCTTATTAAGCTGGTGGCAGTCACAAAACACGCAAGGTCGTCATTTATGGCCGGGTATTAATGCGCTGCGATCATTCGACGAAGCAGGTGTTGATGAAGTGGTTAATCAAATAATGATCAACCGTGGATTTTTGACTGCATCGCCAGGGACCGTTTTTTGGAATGTTGCCGCACTAGATGGGAGCCAATTAATGCGTGACGTCATTGCAGATGGCGTATTTCAGCATCAAGCTTTAATTCCTGAAACGCCTTGGATAGATATGCCCGCTCTATCACCGTTTAAACTTGAGTATCAACAACAGGCTGAATCTATAGTGTTACGCTGGCAACATACAACCCCCGAACACGTCGCGCACAGCTTAGTGTACACGCAATATGGTGATGATTGGCACTATCAAATTTACACGCCTGATGTTAATTGGCTTAAGGTCAATGAAACAAAAGAGGGGCAGTCGCTCAATGCTGTAAAAGTGATTGCGGTGGATAGACTAGGAAATCAAAGCCCTGCCACAGAAATCGCCTTTAAGTAGAGCCTGTACGCAGTATCCCTTTATCTGTTACGCTTATGAAAATCAATAAAGTAGGCATCAGAGTGAACGCAATTAAGGTATTTGCAGTATTGCTGCTGGGATGTATTTTTTCGACAAAAAATATGGCCGCAACTCAACATATAAATCTTGTTAAGCCAGTGGTTGCGGCATTTAAAGCGGGTGATAAAGACACCATCGCAGAGCGTGTTCATTATCCGCTAAAGCGTAAAGCCCCCTTAGAAGCTATTAAAAACAAGCACATGCTGATAGCGCGCTTTGATGAGGTTTTTGATAAAGCGTTCGTTGAAAAAATCACGACCTCCAATATTCGCCACGATTGGCAAATGATGGGCTGGCGGGGCATTATGTTTGACTCGGGTAAATTGTGGCTTGATTTTGATGGTTCAATTTGGGCTGTTCCCTATGAATCAGAAGCAGAAAAAACACGGCGTGAAGCGCTTATTGCAAAGCAAAAACAACGCCTGCATGAAAGTCTTCGCGAATTTACACAGCCGATACTAACTTGGAAGACAAAAAAGCATTTAATACGTATTGATGAATTGGCAGAAAATCAATACCGCTATGCAGCATGGGACATCACGCAAACAATGGCGGATGAACCACGCATTGTGATAACAGGGGGCACGTTAAGCTTTGATGGCAGTGGCGGTAACCATTTTTATACGTTTATGAATAACGGCTACCGCTATGTGTGTCATGTTATTGTGCTAGGTACTGAGCAATCACCAGCGGGGCAATTAGAAGTATTTAAAAATGGTGCACAGGTTTTGTCTGAGCCTGCTTTGGATTTTTAGGTGTTTTTGCTTATTTTGCACTACGCTTACTCTTTTAAAGGAGTAAGTTATGAGTACAAAATTTTGGGTTTTAAGAGCCATTAGAGTTTTCACGCTGGTGGCTATTTTATTATTTATGGTAGAAATCCTTAAAGGCCACGACACACAAAGTGCATTAAGTTTTGCGTTACTTTGGTCATTTATTGCAACGGCAATTTTTATCGCAACCCGTTTATATCACTCATCAAAAGGGCGACATTGTGCATTGTGTAATGACACCCCAGATGATAAAAAAGCGAATTAACCTAGGTTGCTAACAAATACACCGCCCCATACCAGCGCACAAATCGTAAGAGCAATAAGCACAGCTGCTGACCCCAAGTCTTTGGCTAGGCCTGATAACGGATGAATTTCAAGGCCTATGCGGTCTATTGCAGCTTCAATTGCCGTATTGACCACTTCAGCAAACATCACAAATAACACAGAGACAAGCAGCATGATTTTCTCATACAGGGTAATTTGCCAGACAAAAACCACGGCTATGGCAAGGACTAACAGTATCAGCTCTTGTTTAAAAGCAGACTCATGCTTTGCTAACCACGTGAATGCACGTTGGGAATTTTTAAATGCTAGGCGAATACGTTTAATGCCTATTGGTTTGTTAGTGCTATCAAATTGCATCGTATGAAATCTCTATTTCGTTAGCTTTGTTTTGAGCAAGTATAAAAAATGTCTTGCTCAGGGTTATATTTAGTACTTCCGACATGAGTTAAGCCAAGTAGGGTGTCAAAAATGTTATCGTGCGAAAAAGCATGGTTACGCTGTTGTTCAATACATTGGTTAAAGCGGCTATCGGCTAGTTTATTACTCCAAAATAGCATAGGCACTTGGGTTTGCTCTTTAGGCGCTAATGCGTATGGGAAGCCATGTAAATACAAACCTTTTTCACCTAACGACTCACCATGATCAGAGACATATAACAGTGATTTATCATCCGCCTTACTGTCTTTAAGCAAGTTGATTAGTTTACTCAGCACTAAGTCGGTATAAGCAATGGTATTGTCATAGGTGTTTGTGAGTTGCTCGCTGCTACAATTTTGGATATCGCTACGTGGGCAGTCAGGCAAAAATTTAGTCTCTTTTTCTGGATAGCGGCGATAGTAGGTTGGCCCATGCGAGCCAATCATGTGTAGCACGACTAGTTGGTGCGTCGCATGACTCTTGGCAAGTGTTGCAGCTAACTCTTCAACGAGTACTTCATCAAAACAGTAATGGCCATCACACTGTGTATTTATTTTATTTGGTTCGATAGTCTTAGACTTAACGCGAACACAAACGCCTTTACAGCTGCTGTTATTGTCAATCCAAGTGACTTCAACACCACTTCGCTGGATTAGATCAAGCACATTTTCTTGGCTCTGCGCAAGCCGGGAATCGTATTCATTTCTATCTAAACGCGAGAACATACAAGGCACAGAAATGGCTGTTGCGGTGCCACATGAGCTGACATCGCTGAAGTATTTCACACCGAGTTTTGGTGTATATGGATTCGTTTTCTTGTCATAACCTTGCAGTGAAAAGTTAGCTGCTCTGGCTGTTTCGCCTACCACCATAATGGTGAGTGAGCTTTGCTGCTTAGCCAATAAATGCGGTGTTTTATCTAATACTTTAAATGGTAAAGGCGGGTAAAAATAATTATCGCGCAAGTACTTATAACTTGCGGTGTAAAATGCAAAGGGAGTTATGTAACTTGTTAGCTGGCGGTTATTACGCCCTACAGAGGCATAATCTTTATAAAATGGCACAGCAATAACGGCTACAGCAATAAACGCTGTGACGTTGAGAAACGCAAAGCTTTTTAGGCGAACACGAAAGTTTCCGACAATTTTAAAGCGAGAAAACAAATAGGCTGGGAGCACCCCAAGCACACCAATAAAAGCGATGACTTGTACATTTAGGTATGAAAATGCCTCACCTGAATTTGTTTCTAAGACATTTTGCAACATGCTTTTATCAAAGATAACACCGTAATTTAAGGTTGCATAAAACAACAGCGACGAAACTACGATGCTTGTTAAAAGCACGGGTTTTACAAAGGTGATTAACGATAACCAACTCAATACCATTGCCGTCAGTGCTAATAAGAAAAAAGGTACGCTTGCTATAAATAACCAATTGATATGTTCAGGTTTGCTGGCAGCTTCAAGCATGTTAAATAAAAACAGGCCATTAAATGCTATAACCAAGTAAAACGACACCAGCCAGACAAATTGGCTGTAGCTAACGTGCCATTTTTTAGTAAGGAGTTGTTTAATTTGCATGCTCATAATCATTCCTCATCGCTACGGTTTATTTGGTAAGCGATACAACTGTTCGGTATAAGCTAAATTGCTAAATAAGACGTGAGCTAAGGCTTTTTTGGCAAGCTCAACGCTGCTATCTGCGTTATCGATGGCAACTTGGGTTTTACTAGCAGGGTCATAGCGCCAATAGCTCACTTTTTGGTTTGGCATCAGGATCACGGCTTCACCATTTTCTACGTAAGCAAAGTTGTCGTAGTACTGCATCATGGCGCGCTCTACGGGGTATTGTTTTGTTAAGTCGTAGCCGATCATTGGGGTCGCTTGTTCAACACCTAATAACGATAACAAGGTTACCGGTAAATCCATTTGGCTTACTAAGCGAGTATCACGCTTTGCTTTCATATCACTGTTTAAAATGACCGCAGGAATATGGAAAGATTTAAGCGGCACAGGCTCTGAGCCAAACACGCGCACATCATGATCAGCAACCACTAAAAATACCGTGTCTTGCCAGTAATCTTGTGTTTTGGCTTTTGTGATGAATTTACCTAGCGCGTAGTCAGCGTATTTAATTGCGAGATCGCGTTTGTAGTTTTGAGGGTCGTGGCCTTCAGGCAGCGTTACCTTACCTTCTGGAATATCAAAGGGATCGTGATTACTTGAAGTAAACACAAGGCTGAAAAAAGGTTTGCCCGCTTTATTTAGCTCGTTTAGCTCTTTATCAGCTTGATTGAATAAGTCTTCGTCGCTTACTCCCCAAGATGAGATAAACTCTGGGCTTTGTATGTCATTAATATCTACAATATCGCTAAAGCCATTGCCTAAGAAAAAGCTTTTCATGTTATCGAAGTGACTTTCTCCGCCATAAATAAATTGGGTGGTATAACCTGTGCGTGCCAGTACATCGGCAAGTGAAAAGAAGTTATGCTGTGACTTTGATAGCTTTACTACTGAGCGAGAAGGTGAGGGGATAAAACCGGTTGTTACAGCTTCAATTCCTCGGACAGAACGTGTACCCGTTGCATATAAATTGTTAAATCCCCAACCTTCTTTATACAGCTTATCAAGGTGTGGTGTAACACCAATGCCACCTAACTCCCCGACAAAACGAGCACCTAAGCTCTCTTCTAAAATGATCACTAAGTTCTTTTTACTTTTATGGTTAAACGCTGTGTTAGCAGCAAGCGTTGGGATTGCCTCAATGGTGAACTGTGAGCGATATGATGCTTTTTTAACGGTGTCGATAATGTCACTGCGTGGCATGGTGCCATATAGACTACTGGCATTCTTTTCATTACCCATATTTTTTAACGCAAACGCTACACTGTAGGGTGAGTTGAGCACCAGTGAATTAACCAGCGAGTCACCCGAAAAATACACTAATGCCGGATTTAGAGGGCGATGACTTACAGTACCTCTTGCGCTAATTAAACAAATTATTAAGGTGGTAACGAGTATTACCACTTGGCTAGCCTTTTTAGTGTTTTGTTGTTTACTAAATGCTGCATTTATAAAGCGATACGCAAACACACAACTTAGTGTTGCAATAATTAAGGTGCTTATCATAGCCAGCTGATGGCCATTTAACAGCATAGAGAATACTTCTTGAGGGTAATCTAGGTATTCGACAAACAAGCGATTTGGTCGCACATCGTATTGGTTAATAAATGCGGGTGTCGAAGCCTCAACAACCACGATTACAGTTACGACTAGGCTGCTATAAAGAGTAAAAGCATGTTGAAATAAAGCGGTTTTACTGCGCAAAAACACGTTAGCAAGTAACATCAAAACGGCTAAAGCTGATAGGTAACCTAGGCTACTCAAATCGATTCTCAGGCCACCAATTAGCACAGCTATGCTATCACCATCAACAAGCCGTTGCTGCTGCCATAACAGTAAGCCAATTCTCGACAGCATAAAAACTGTCATTAATAATAAGGTAAAACGAAACAAAGGTTTTAAAACGGAGAGTTTTGCTGTCATAGTCGTACTTTCTTAATCGAAACTACGGCAATAGTAGGAAGCAAAACTTAAGAAATCCTTATGGTAATCTTAATATTTTCTAAACCAGAAAAACTTCAGTAAATCTTAAGTGAATCTTAAGTTTGGTGCTGTAACCTGATGAGGTAGAAGAGTTTTTACTTATTTGAGTAACATATGAAATTGTTAATTATTGAAGATTCAGTGTCATTAAGACGTAGTCTACGAGTTGGCCTTGAAAACTTAGGTTTTACCATTGATGAAACTGGCGATGGCGCTGAAGGACTTAGTATGGCAATGACAGGAGAGTACGAATTAATAGTACTCGACATTATGTTACCCAGTATTGATGGTATTACGTTATTACAAACCATAAGAGCAAAGCAGCTCGATGTGCGTGTGCTCATTTTATCTGCCAAGCAAGAACCTGAAGACAAAGTGAAAGGGCTGCTGACTGGGGCCGATGACTACCTAACAAAACCATTTTCGTTTGATGAGCTTCATGCAAGGTTATTAAACTTGATGCGTCGCGGTGGCTTGAAAACAATCAGTGATGTGATCCGCATCGATAACTTGGCTTTGAACTTACAATTAAAACTGTTGCAAGTCGGTGACACTGTAATCGACCTTACGCCCAACGAATACAAAATTGTTGAGTGCTTATTTAGTAATCAAAATAAAGTGATTACATCAGAAAAGTTAAGTACTTATATTGCAGGGCAATATGACTTAGTTTCGAAAAACTCTATTGAGGCGCATTTATCATCAGCACGTAAAAAGGTCAGAGCGGCAGGTGGTGAGTTACCTATTCAAACCAAGCGTGGTTTTGGTTACATAATTCAAGGAAGGTGATGAAATCAATTCGCAGTAAATTAGTTTTTACTCTATCCATAGCGATAACTGGGCTTGTTTTAGGTATTTTATTAGCCACAGATATTGCAGTCGATAATTGGATTGATAATGAGTTTAACCGTGGCTTACACTCAAAAGCTGGCATGCTGATGACTTTGGTACATGAAGATGAAGAAGGGGTGGCTTTTAATTTCTCGAGTGAATTTATGCCAGAGTTTGATGGGCAGTTTGAGCCTGAGTATTTTCAGATTTGGACTGAGGAGGGAGTGTTTACACGCTCACAAAGCCTTAATTTATTTGCTTTGAAGAACCTTAAGTTTGAAGAGTTAAAATTGGGTGAAGCGAAAATAATGACCACCCAGCTACCGGATGGTCGTGACGGACGAATCATTTATACTCGTTTTCAGCCGCAACTTGACTCGCACTCACATAGGAATTTTTATAATGGAGTGAGTAGACCACATCACAGCACGCTTACTTTGGCCTATGCCGCGTCTTCTGAAGAAGTTGATTTTATTTTGTGGTTAATTGACGTTATTTTTATTGTAACCACAGTGACAGTCATTGTTTTTATTCGGCTCTTTGTACGTAAATCGGTCGACAGTTCTTTAGCGCCACTGAATAAACTCAATCGTGATATTAGTCGGCTTAGTATCGCAGATAAAAATGCAATAATTGTCGTTGAAGAACCAGTTAAAGAGCTGCAGCCGATTGTAAATAGCTTGAATGCCTTTATTAAAGAAAATAGGCAGCTGTACTTTCGCGAAAAACGTTTAACGTCAGACATCGCTCACGAACTAAAAACCCCCATTGCTGAGCTAATCAACATGGCCGAAGTGGCCATTCGTTTTCCTGATGAAAAAGAATTTGAAGCCGATTTTAAACCCGAGGTACTGAAAATTAGCCAACGGTTAAAAAGCATTGTGTCGAACCTATTGCTACTGCATAAATACAGTAATGAAGCCTTACCAAAACAAGATGCTTGCGATTTAAATCAGGTCATAATGCGTACCTTAGAAAGGTGCGATCTAGAGCGAGTTGAATTTGCACTTCAAGAAGATATCCCAGCTATTGTTAGTAACTTATTTGCACTTGAATCAATCATCATCAATCTTGTGAATAACGCCAAACAATACAGCCCAGAAAAGAGTGTAGTGACTGTAAGTACGCTGCTTAATAAAGAGGGTAAGTTGCAATTATCTGTTACTAATGAATTAAAAGTACCCTTAACCGATGAAGATATTAGCCAGTTATTTGATCCACTGTGGCAAAAAGACAGTGCCAGAACATCCAGCGATAATTTTGGTCTTGGATTATCGATTGCCAAAGCGTTAAGCACATCGATAAACGCCGAACTTAACGTTGAGTTAAATGATGAAATTATTACCTTTAGTTTGAAATTAAAGTGAAATTTTGCAGCGTGTGTATTTATGTGCAACACTGAAAGTGAACAACAATAAGGAATAATAACTATGGGTAAAATTATTGGTATCGCACTTATCGTGATTGGTGTTGCACTTGCTGTATGGGGTTATAACGTTTATGACTCGGCCAGTGCTCAAGTAAGTCGTACGTTTAGTGGCGACACACCTATCGAAGCATGGCTTGGTATGGTGGGTGGGGCAATCTGCGCCATTGTGGGAATTTATAAAGTAAAATAAGCAACCACATGTTGAAATAAGCAAGCTAATACCTGATACTGTATTTATATACAGTTGTGGTGTTAGCTATGCAAAAACAATTACCGCTAAAATATTATTTAAATCACTTTTTTGAATTAGCTGAGTTTATTCAGGCGCAATGCAAAACGTTGCTAACTCCTGAACAACAGCAATTTATCGTTAAGTTAACCCAGCTCGACGAACAAAGCTTGTGTACTTTGTTACGTATCTATTCGCGAAAACCAAGACTTGTCGCGCTTTCATCGCTTAATTACGAAGAAATCCCAAACCTACACGGCGCTATTTTTAAACTTAAGCAGTTCGCGCTGGTGGCTCACCCTACGGTTGATGATCTTGATTTGGTACTTGCTCATTTAACGAAACCTGAGCTTGTTGCATTGCTTGCCGATGACGCACTTTTTAAAACCCCTGTTACGTTTAAAAAGTCGGCTAGTAAAGGGGTTTTACTGGCACTGTGTAAACAACATATTGACCGAGAGGCGAATGCGCTTGAGCAGTTATGTGGAGAGTTTGTTGTTAATAGCCGAGCAGAATATTACGAGTACTTTGAATTTTTATACAGCGGTCGCTTAAGTGCAGGTGATATAAACCATCAAAACCGCTTTGTTATGCGTGATTTAGGGATAGCGAAGGTGCGTAATGATGTTGGTGAAACGCGGTCACGTTTTAATACTCTTGAAGAAGCACAGACTCATTACCAATTAAATCAATGCCGCATGCAGTTTAAGGCATGCGAGATGCCTGAACAATATCGTCATTTAGCCAATGAACTGTTACAGATAAACTGTACTGACGATTTAGCGCACAGTATTAAAAATAAACTGCTTATTCGCTTATTTAAGCAATTTAAAGAGGCCGATTTGGCTTATGCATGCACACTTTTAGATAATTGCACTGGTAGCAGTGAGGCACAAGAGCTGGCTATTCGTGTACGTTATAAACAAGGTGATACTGAATGGGTACAGCAAACGTTAGAAGCAATTATTAACGACCCCATCGACGACGGCATTTTGTATTTTGCTGAAGATTTCTTACAACGAAAATACAACAAGCAGCAGCGTTCTCGGTTAACACAAATGCTCAGTGATACTGAGTGTCAGTTAGAGATTGACGATATTTATCGTGGCGATGTTGAGCAAGGAGTCTGTGAGTATTATCAACAGCAGGGATATACGGTATTTTTTACTGAAAATAATCTGTGGTTGAGTTTATTCGCGTTGACGTTTTGGCAAGAACTGTTTGTGGATACACCGTACCCACCGTGCAATGAATTTGATATTTACCCGCATGTTTTATTAGCCGATTGTTTTTACGCTTCGCAGCAGGCAGATATTGAGCAAAAACTGGCAACGTTCACCCATAATGATTGTATTTATAAGCAGGTTTGCAAAAGTGCAGCGCAGTTTTACGATACGCCAACGGGGTTGTTTCAATGGCACAGTGATATTCTTGAGCCTTTAAAAGTGCTTATTCAGCACAGTGAACTTGAGAGTTTAAAAGCGCACTTATTGCAAATGACAAAAACTTTTAAACAACTCAAAGATGGCTACCCAGACTTAATGGTACTGAAAGACACTGGCTTGTGCTTTGAAGAAGTGAAAGCCCCTGGTGATAAACTCAGACGTAATCAGCTGGTGAGTATTGATATATTAAAACAGCATAGCTTTACCGTGAATATTGTTGCGGTAAATTGGTTTAATGATCCTAACCGTATATACAGTGTGGTTGACATTGAAACCACGGGTGGGGTGCAAGGTAATAATAAAATAACCGAAATTGCCGTGGTGCAGCTACAAGCCGGCGAAGTGATTAAGCAGTGGGCAAGTTTAATTAATCCAGAGCGAAGTATACCGCCATTTATCACCAAGTTGACCGGCATTAATGCCGCCATGGTGCGCGATGCCCCTTGTTTTGCTGATATAGCCGATACGCTCAGAGGGCTCTTAAAAGGGTCGGTATTTGTGGCTCATAATGTGAATTTTGATTACAGTTTTATTCGTAAAGAATATGCCGCAATCGCCCAGACCTTTAAAATGCCTAAATTGTGTACGGTGGTTGAGTCGCGAAAAGCATTTCCGAAACTTCCCTCATACTCGCTTGGTAATTTAGCTGCACATTTTGAACTGAATTTAACGAATCATCACCGTGCGCTGGCTGATGCTACCGCCACAGCCCAGTTGTTAAAACTTATTCAGCAAACACAATCAAAAAAGGCGAGTTAAACTCGCCTTTTATCATTTTGCGTTTGCGGTTATTCGTACTCAATAGGGTCTGTTACGTTATTAAGTGCGAAGGCTTCTAAACGCTCTTGGCATGCACCACATTTACCACAGGCTTTGTCGCGGCCGTTGTAGCAGGTCCATGTTTGGCTGTAATCAAGGCCCATTTTTAAACCATCTGTCAAAATATCGATTTTCGTATTGTTTAAATAAGGGCTGAAAATTTCAACGGCGTCGTAGTTTGCAATACGGCATACATCATCCATTTTTTTAACGAACTCTGGACGACAATCTGGGTAAATTGCATGGTCACCTGAATGAGCACCGTAATACACTTTGCTGGCTTTTAGCGACACTGCGTAGCCAACAGCCAGTGATAATAAAATCATGTTACGGTTTGGCACGATCGTGCTCTTCATGCTCTCTTCTTCGTAATGACCTTCTGGCACGTCTATATCGTCGGTTAACGACGAGCCGCCAATCAGTTGATTAATCGCAGAAATATCAACGATTTTATGAGGAACACCAAGCTTTTCACACACTTGAGCCGCCACTTTAAGCTCTTTGACATGACGCTGGCCGTAGTCGAACGACAGGGCATACACTTCGTGGCCTTGCTGCAGGGCTTTATTTAATACGGTAAATGAGTCCATACCGCCGGAATAAATAACAACTACTTTTTGCGTCATA
>MDTG01301350.1_pt1 | contig 12130 bp, 13 predicted proteins | sample 811421 | NCBI WGS metagenome assembly MDTG01 (sample SAMN05326645, study PRJNA326480) | marine metagenome | isolation source: seawater | place: Pacific Ocean: South East | collected 2011
ATGCAGGAGGAAGTATTGTAGCATTGCCTAAATTTAATGTGCTTACTTTTTATAGCTTTTTAGAAAAGTATAAACCTTCATGGTTTACGGCTGTACCTACCATGCTGCAATCAATCTTAGATAGAGCAAAAAATAATAAAAAGATAATTAAAAATAGTAAATTACGATTTATTAGATCCTCTTCTGCATCATTACCATCTAATATTTTTAAAAGCTTAGAAAGTACTTTTAAAGTTCCTGTCATCGAGAGTTATGGTATGACTGAAGCTGCACATCAGATGACCTCTAATCTTTTACCTCCTAAAAAAAGAAAGATTAATAGTGTAGGAATACCTATTGGACTACAAGTAAAGATAATAGGTCAAAATAATAAATTCTTAAGCTTTAAAAAAGAAGGAGAAGTTATAATAAAAGGTAAAAATGTTCTCAATGGATACCTAGCCAATTCGAAAGCAAATAAAGAGAGCTTTTTGAATGGGTGGTTTAGAACAGGAGACTTGGGCTATTTTGATAAAGATGGGTATCTTTACATATCTGGTAGAATTAAAGAAATTATTAATAGAGGTGGTGAAAAGATCAGCCCTAAAGAAGTGGATGAAGTTTTTATTAAACATTCTAAAGTTTCAAAAGCAATATCTTTTTCGGTGAAACATCCAAAATTAGGAGAAGATATTTCCTTAGCAGTTGTTGTTAAAAATAAAAAAAATTGTAAACCTAGTGAATTAAAAAACTTCGCGCAAAATAAGCTAGCGAGATTTAAAATTCCTAAAAATATTTATATAGTTAATGAAATACCTGTTGGGGCTACTGGTAAAATACAACGGATAGGTTTAGCTAAAAAACTAGGAATAGAATAGTGAGAATTTGTATATTTGGTGCTGGAGCGATTGGTGGAATGATAGGCTCTTTGCTGAAATATAATAATATAGATGTTACCCTTATAGCAAGAGGAGAACATTACAATGAAATTATAAAAAATGGACTAGTATTCAAAAGCGAAGAATATAATTTAGATATTTGTCAAAAATTTGATGTGTATCAGGATATTTCAGATACAGGAAAATTTGATTTAGTGATTAATGGTTTAAAAGCGCATTCAGCGAATAACACAGCTAAACATGTTAGCCACCTCTTACATGATAAGTCTATAGTTTTACCAACTTTGAATGGAGTTCCTTGGTGGTTTTTCTATAAATTTGGAGGTAAATACGACAATTATCAATTAGAGTCAGTTGACCCAAATCAATTGCAATGGAGGTTTTTTAAACCTTCCAGAGTGATAGGATGTGTAGTTTATCCAGCAGCATTTATCAAAAAGCCAGGTGTTATTGTGCATGTTGAAGGAAAAAGATTAATTCTTGGTGAGCCAGATAATTTAAAAACTGAAAGAATAAAAGCACTTTCAAAACTTCTAATTTCAGCTGGAATAAAAGCACCCATTAGTAAAAATATAAGAAGTGATATTTGGTTAAAATTAATTGGTAACAGCTCTTTTAATCCTTTATCTATAATTACTGGGGCAACCTTAAAAAATATGTGTGAAAATCAAGAAACTAAAAGTATAATATTTAATATGATGACTGAAGCAAACAATATTTCTCAAAAATTAAACATTCCGATTAAGTTAGATATAGAAAAAAGAATTGAGGGAGCAAGACAAGTTGGAGAGCACAAAACCTCCACCCTGCAGGATTTTGAGGAAAAAAAACCTTTAGAATTGAATGCTCTGATAAAGTCACTCGTTGAATTAGGTAATTTAACTAATACTAATATTCCTACTATCAATACAATATATTCATTATCAAAATATTTTGCCGTAGAAAATAATTGTTATGTTGAATAAGTTTTTAAAAACCCAAAGCTAGCCCATCTTTTCTTGGGTCTGAACCTCCAACTAACACACCATTGTCTCTTAAAAAAATAGCTTGTCCGCCTCCATGTGGAAGGTCACAATAACTTACTTTATGCCCTAATTTTTCCAACTTATCAAAATTTTCTAAAGAAATAGTTTTCTCAAGTGCTAATTGATTATCAAAATAAAAAGATCGTGAATGATCTAAAGCCATTTGAACATCCATACCATAGTCTAGTACGTTAGTTAAAAAATGAACTTGCCCAACTGGTTGATAATGCGCACCCATCACACCAAAAGGCATAATTGGTATATTGTTTTTCATTAATAGTGCAGGAATGATAGTATGCATTGGTTTTTTTAAAGGTTTATAAAAATTTGGATGTTCTGGATCTAAATTAAAAGAAGCTCCTCTATTATGTAAAAGTACTCCTGTGTTCTCAGTTACTATACCACTTCCAAATGGATGAAAAATTGAGTTAATAAAAGAAACATAATTACCCTTATTATCTACAACACTAATGTATACAGTATCTTTGTTAATTTCTAATTTTTTTATATCTAAATTTTTTAAAACAGTATTTTCTGCAATTTTACTACTCAAATGCATTCCATAATCTTTGGACAACATTTTTTGAATGGGTATTTCAATGAAGTTTGGATCTCCTAAATATTTATTTCTATGAAGAAAAGCTAACTTTGTAGCCTCAGCTTCAATATGTATTCTTCTATAATCATTAGGTTCGTATTTACTAATATCTATATTAGATAAGATATTTAACATCATAAGTGCCACGATACCCTGACCATTTGGAGGGCATTCATACACTTGATACCCATTATAGTCTATTTTAATAGGATCAACATATTCAGCTTGAAAGTTTGCTAAATCCTCTAGAGATAGTTGACCCCCCAGCTTTTTTATTTTATTTACTATATCTTTAGCAACATATCCATCGTAAAATCCAGACCTACCATTTTTTGCTATATTTTCTAAAGTTTCAGAAAGTTGTTTCTGTCTATGAATTTCTCCAATTTTATATGCTTTATCATTTTTCAAAAAAATTCTCTTAGTATCTTTATCACCTTTTAGTTTAGCTTCCTCTCTTTTCCACATATCAGCTACAACATCGGCTACTACATATCCTTCTTTTGCCAATTTTATTGCTGGACTTAAAATATCAGATATATCTAAGTTTCCATAATCTTTGACTAATTTACACCAAGCTGCAACAGCTCCAGGTATAGTAATTGCACTATGAGAATAGGGGTCTATGAGATTATTCTCTGTCTTAATTATACTATTATAATTGACCTTACTAGGAAGGTGTCCTGATCCATTTAATGCAACTACTTTTTTATCTTTACTACTGTAAAAAATACAAAAACAGTCTCCTCCAATTCCTGTTGAGTGAGCTTCTACTACTGCTAGTATTGCAGCAGCTGTCACGGCTGCATCAATAGCATTTCCACCTTTTTTAATTATTTCCAAAGCTTTTATAGTAGCATCAGGATGTGAAGTTGCTACCATCGCATTTTTGCCATAAACTGGTGATCTAGATGGTATGTGTAAATTTCTCATGGTTAATTTATACCAAATATATATATAAATAAAAATAATTTTTATCTTGTAGACACAAGTGTTTACAGGTATATATAAATATTATTTTTTTTTGGTAGGTTATGTTTGTTATAATTAAAAATGGTGGTAAACAATATAAAGTACATTCTGGTGATATTGTTAAACTTGATTATCTAGGACAAGATAAAGGAAAAAAACTTAGCCTAAAAGAAGTTCTTGCTTGTCGTGTAGATAACAAAGACTACATAGGCTCACCTTACTTAAATAACGTTGAAGTAAAAATTGAAATACTTGAAAATAAAAAAGATAAGAAAATATTAGTCTTTAAAAAAAGAAGAAGGCATAATTCTAGAAGATTAAACGGACATAGACAGAGTTTATCAGTTGTCAAAATTAACGATATATTACTTGATGGTAAAAGTATTGGTAAGGTCAAAAAAAATACGGCTTCTGTGGCTAAAAAAAATACAACTCCTACCAAAAAAAAAGATGGCTCGGATAAAGAAAACTTAAAGCTCAAAAAACCTAAAGAAAAAAAGGAGTAACATATGGCACATAAAAAAGCAGGTGGCAGTTCTAGGAACGGAAGAGACTCAGCAGGCAGAAGATTAGGTGTTAAAAAGTTCGGCGGGGAAAAAGTAGTTCCTGGAAATATTATTATAAGACAGAGAGGAACTAAATACTATCCAGGAGAAAATGTTGGAATTGGTAAAGATCATACCATTTTTGCTCTCAAACAAGGTAAGGTAAAATTCTCTACTAAATCATCTGGAAAGAAGTTTGTTTCTGTCTATACTTAATATTAATGAAGTTTCTAGACGAAGCTAAAATATTTTTGCAGTCAGGCGCTGGAGGAAATGGCTGTGTCAGCTTTAGAAGGGAAAAGTATATCGAATACGGAGGTCCCGATGGTGGAGATGGGGGCAAAGGCGGTGATGTAATATTCAGAGCAGTTAGCAACAAAAATACTCTTATAGATTTTAGATATAAGCAACATTTCAAAGCAAATAAAGGCAAAGATGGGTCTGGTAAAAGAAAAAAAGGGACCTCAGGTAAAGTATTATTTATTGATGTTCCGTGCGGTACATCTGTATACACCGATGATAAGTCTACAAAACTTTTGGAATTAAATAAAGAATTTGAAGAAGCTATGATTCTAAAAGGAGGCAAAGGAGGTTTTGGTAATTTCAAGTTCAAATCATCACGAAATGTTACTCCAAAAAAATCTAATCCTGGTCAACCTGGAAGTTCTATGTGGGTAAGACTGAGATTAAATCTAATTGCAGATGTTGGAATAATTGGTTTACCAAATGTAGGTAAATCTAGTTTTCTAAAATCAATAACTAATGCTAATCCTAAAATTGGGGATTATCCTTTTACTACTTTACATCCTAATTTGGGTGTTGTTTCATATGAGCATCATGATGAACTAGTTATAGCTGATATTCCTGGGATAATAAAAAATGCTAGTTCGGGAATAGGGTTAGGGCTTAAATTTTTAGGCCATGTTGAAAAATGTAATGTGTTAATACATTTTTTAGATTCTAGTCAAAAAAATATTATAAAAAATTATGAAATAATAAGAGAAGAATTATCAAAATATGGAGCTAGCCTTAAAGAAAAAAAAGAAATATTAGTATTAACAAAATCGGATTTAATTGAAAAAGCTCAGGTTGATAAATATGCTAAAAAATTAAAAAAATATTGTAATAAAAATGTAATTTCAATATCAATAAATGATTTAAATAGCTTAATTGTTTTAAAAAAACTATTATTATCTGAAAAAATAAAAAACAAAAAACAGGATTCAAAAAAATGGCAGCCTTAGAAAAACAAATTTTAAGCAATTCGAAAAGAATGGTTATAAAAGTAGGATCTGCTCTTATTAGAGGTGATGATAAAAATCTCATAAATGAAATAATTTTAAATAGGATAGTCAAAGAAATAGTAAAATTTAATAATATTGGAAAAGAAATATTATTGGTTTCTTCAGGAGCTTTAGCATTAGGCAAAAAAAGTTTAAGCATTACAAAAAATAATTTAAAAGTCCCTGAAAAACAAGCAGCCTCTTCTGTAGGACAAGTTTTACTTATTAATGCATGGAAAAAAGCTTTTTTAAAATATAAAAAACAATGTGGGCAAATCTTGTTAACCCATTTAGACGCAGAAATAAGAAGTAGTGCTATCAATGCTAGAAACACTATAGAATCTTTACTTAAGTTAAAAACTATACCAATAATTAATGAAAATGATTCTGTGGCTACTCAAGAATTGAGATATGGAGATAATGATCAATTAGCAGCTAGGGTTGCTCAAATTACTAGTTCAGACTTACTTATAATTTTATCGGATGTTGAAGGTCTATACACATCTAATCCTAAAAAGAGTAATAATGCTTCTCTCATCAAATATATAAAAAAAATCACTAAATCTATTGAGAAATCCTCTGAAAATACTTCCTCTACTATAGCAGTAGGAGGGATGAGAACAAAAATTAAGGCTGCTAAAATAGCTTTAGCGGCAGGCTGTAATATGATTATAACTAAAGGTAATAAATTACGACCTATTAGTTCTATTATGCAAAAGGCAAACTTTTCTTTATTTTTAACTAATACAAGCCCTACAACAGCTAGAAAAAAATGGATCTCATCTCAAATGGCAGTTAAAGGTAATATTATAATTGATCAAGGTGCAGAAGTGGCCTTAAAAAAAGGAGCAAGCTTATTACCTGCTGGAATAGTCTCAGTTTCAGGCTCATTTTATAAAGGAGATATTGTTAATGTAATAAATAAAAAAAAAAAAATTATTTGTCTAGGTATAGCCGCTTACCCGGCTGAGGACGCAAAGGTTATAGCAGGGGCAAAAAGTGATGAGATAAAAAATTTATTAGGATATCATTCTAGAGATGTTATAATTCATAGAGATGATATGGTGTTAAGAAAATAATATGGTAAAATGCTTGATAGTATAGAACTCATTTGTAAAAAAACTAAAGATGCTTCTCACAAATTAGCAACTTCTTCAAATAAAGATAGAAATTTTGCTTTAAAGTTGATTTCCAATCAAATATTAAAATCCAAAAGTAAAATAATTTTAGCAAATAAAAAAGACTATAAAGCTGCAAAGGAAAATAAAATTCCTTCCCACCTTCTTGACAGACTTTTACTTAATGAAGATCGGATTAAAAATATGGCTAAAGATATTATTAATATATCAAAACTTGAAGACCCAATTGGAAAAGAACTTGTCAAAAAATTAAGGCCTAATGGTTTAAATATTAAAAAAATATCAGTGCCACTAGGCGTAATTGCTGTAATATTTGAGTCAAGACCAAATGTCGCTTGTGACGTAGCTTGCTTATGCATAAAATCAGGAAATGCTGTAATATTAAAAGGAGGAAAAGAAGCTAAATATACTAACGAAGCTATTATAAATATAATAAAGAAAACTTTAAAAAAGACTCCTTTTAATACCAATATTGTTTCCTCATTAAAAGATTATTCTCGAAGCGCAGTAAACAACTTATTAAAAATGAGTAAATATGTTGATGTTTTAGTTCCTAGAGGTGGAAAACAACTTATCAAAACAGTAAGGAAAAATAGTGATATACCTATATTTTCACATTTAGACGGAATTTGTCATACTTATATTGATAAATATGCTAACAAAAAAATGGCTATTGATATTAGTTTTAATGCCAAGATGAGGAGAACGAGTATCTGTGGTGCAACAGAAACAATTTTATGTCATAAAGATATATCAAAAGACGTATTACCTACTTTAGTAAAAAAACTTTTAGAAGCTGGTTGTGAAATAAGAGGAGACAGCAAAGTAATTGATCTAAATAAAAAAATAAAAAAAGCAACTGAACAAGATTGGAAAAAAGAATACTTAGACTCAATTGTCTCAATAAAAGTAGTTAGTGATTTAAATGAAGCTATCAATCATATAAACAATTATAGCTCTAAACATACGGATGCAATTATTACTAACAATACTAAAAATGCTAATTTATTTTTGGCCAGCATTGAAAGTGCTATAGTTATGCATAATACGTCTACTCAGTTTGCTGATGGAGCAGAATTTGGCTTAGGCGCAGAAATAGGAATATCAACAGGAAAATTGCATGCTAGAGGTCCAGTTAGCACGCAAGAGCTTACTACCTATAAATATATAGTAAAAGGAAATGGTCAATTAAGGCAATAAATACAAATAGTTTATACAATAATTTAAGTAAAACTAATATAGGCTTATTTGGAGGAAGTTTTGATCCTGCTCATTTAGGCCACTTATATGTAAGTAATAAAATAATAAATATTTTGGGACTAAAACAAATATGGTGGCTAGTAACTCCTCAAAATCCTCTTAAGAAAAAAAATCAGTTAATAAATTTAAATGAAAGGTTATCTAGTGCTTGCTTAATAAATAATAATATTAGAATTAAACCGCAAGCCTTGGAGTCAAAGATTGGAACAAACTTTACTTATGATACAATAAAAAGACTTAGCCATATTATGCCAAGAGTTAATTTTTACTGGATTATGGGCGCTGATAGTTTGTGTAATATGCATGACTGGTATAACTGGAAAAAAATATTCTACTTATGTCCTATAATAATTGTTAATAGAAAGGGATACTTATATAAGTCATTATACTCTAAAGCGTCAAAGAGTTTTTGGAGTCGCAGATTTAATATTAAGCAGATAAAAAACAAAAAAAAACTTCCTGCCTGGGCTTTTCTAAATATTAAACCAAACTATAATAGTTCTACCAATTTAAGAAAAAGTATAGGAAAATAATTTAATGCTTAAAACTAAAAATATTATCTCAAAGAAAATTCATAAAGTACTATTAGATAACAAAGCAAAAGACATAATTAAAATTAATTTAAAAAAAAAGTCAAGCATAGCAGACTTTATGATAATTTGCTCTGGAACTTCTAACAGACATGTAATTTCACTATCAGACTATTTAGTGGAAGCGCTAAAAAAAGAAAATTTGAAAACCCTAAATGTTGAAGGCAAAAGAAATGGAGACTGGGTTTTAGTTGATGCCGGAGACATAATAATACATTTATTTAGAAGTGAAGTTAGAAAATATTATAATCTAGAAAAAATGTGGGCAGAAGATGAAATAAATGCTTATCTAAAATAGAACACTTAGTTATATTTATTTTGTGAAGTATTTATTTTTAATACATTTTTATCTTATCATAAATAGCTTATCCTTTCTTCAAGCTAAAGATGCTAATTATGATAAATTAAAAGAAGTAGAAGAAAAACTTCTAAGCAATAAAGAAATATATTTAGAGCTTTTAAATGTTGAAAAAGAAATTAAAAAAAGCATAAGTAAAGCCAATTCAAATGTAAAAAAATATAAACAATTAATTAAAAAAGGCTATTCTGAAAAGTTATTTTTAGAACAATCTATTGAAAAAAAAAATCAATCATTAATTGAAATTTTAAGTCTTAAGGAGTCTATTAAAAGTAATAAAAGTTTGTTACTCACTAATGTTTTAATATCTAAATTTGATAACTCTTATTCAAATAAAAAAGATAGTATTTTGAGAATAATTTTAGAGAGTTATCATGCTCTATATAACAATTATAACGAAATTTATATAGAAACCGATAGTGAAATAAAAAAATACCAAGTTATATTGAGTAAATTAAATAATTCTTTAAATAATATAGAGTCATCACTTAAAAACAAATCAAATGATTTAGAGGGGTTAATAGCTGAAACCATTATTACAGAAATAGAAAAACAAAAAAATATATTACAAAAAAATAAAATTCAAAAAAAAGCCAATAAAATAAAATCTCTTATAGAAAAATTTGAAAGTAATAGTTTGGGCTCCAAACTATTTGGAGATTTTAAATTTAATCAATTACAAGATATTTTGCCCTTGAAAAAAATGAATATTAAAAGAATTTACACAGAAAAACTTAATACCGGTATTAACCTATCTGTAATTAGTGATACTAAACTAATTGCTCCTAAGAATAGTTTAGTAGTTTATGCTGATTTTTTTAGAGGTTATGGTAATATGATTATCCTAGACTTAGGTAACGAATATCATCTTATTTTATCAGGGTTAAGTAATATTAAATGCAAAACTGGAGATTGGCTTGAAAAAGGCATGATTTTAGGTGATATTAATGTTAATAATAATAATAATTTTTACATGGAATTTAGATTTAAAGGAAAAACCATAAGACCCAATAAGTGGGCAAAAATAAACTAAAGAGGAAAATAATGTTTAACCTAAATAGCACATTAAAGACATCAACTATTTTAACTTTTATATATCTAGCTTTTATACCAAGGCTTTTTTCTGAAGATGGTGATGTATATAAACAATTAAATTTATTTGGAGAAGTATATGAAAGAGTCAGAAGTGAGTACGTAGAAAAGGTCTCAGATAAAGAGTTAATAGAAGCTGCCATCAATGGTATGTTACAATCTTTAGATCCTCATTCTAGTTACTTAAATGCTGATAGCTTTACTGAAATGAAGATACAAACCAAAGGAGAGTTTGGTGGCTTAGGTATTGAGGTTACCATGGAAAATGGTCTAGTTAAAGTAGTTTCTCCAATTGATGACACTCCTGCAGCTAATGCTGGAGTGCAATCAGGTGACTATATTTCACATATTGATGACGAGCCTGTAATGGGTCTATCATTATCAGAAGCCGTTGATAAAATGAGAGGACCAATCAACACTAAGCTAAAAATTACTGTTATAAGGGAAGGCAACGATGCTTTTGACCTCAATTTAAAAAGAGCAATAATTAAAGTAACATCTATAAAATCCAAAAAAGAAGAAGATGTCGCCTATTTAAGAATTACTTCTTTTACACAAAAAACATATAAAAACCTTGTAAAAGAATATAATAAGCTAAGTTTAGAAATGAAAGGTAACATGAAAGGATTGGTTTTAGATTTAAGAAATAATCCTGGAGGGCTTCTTGACCAAGCGGTATCTGTTTCTGATGCATTCCTAAACAGAGGTGAGATAGTATCAACAAGAGGCAGAGATAATAAAGGTGAACAAAGATACAATGCATCTAAAGGTGATATAACTAACGGTCTACCTATTGTAGTTTTGATTAATGGAGGATCTGCTTCAGCATCAGAAATTGTTGCAGGAGCATTACAAGATCATAAGAGGGGCATATTGATGGGAACACAAACTTTTGGGAAAGGTTCTGTTCAAACTATAATACCAGTAACAAGTAAAGGAGCTGTTAGATTAACTACTGCCCGGTATTTTACTCCTTCAGGTAGTTCAATACAGGCAAAAGGTATTAGTCCTGATATCTATGTACCTCAGTCAAAAATAGAAGTTTTAGAAAATACTAATTCTAGAAGAGAGTCCGATTTAAGAGGAGCATTAGATAGTGAAAAAAACATTAATAATAATAAAAGTATAGACAGCAATGATGAAAAAGATACTGTAACGGATTATCAACTAAATAGAGCCATAGAGTTAATAAGATCCATTAATGTTTATGAAAGCATTCAAAAGGCATCTTAATGCGTCTTTCTAATCATTTTGAAAAAGGTTGGAGACTAGGAGTAGGTATAACTTTAATAAACCAAGAAAATAAAATCTTTATGGGAGAGAGAATTGATAATAAAGGTGCTTGGCAGATGCCTCAAGGTGGAATAAAAGTTGCTACAAATGAGGATTTAGAAATAGCTGCAAAAAGAGAACTCTATGAAGAAACAGGAATAAAAAGAGCAAAAATAATTAACCAAAGTAAAGGATGGTATTATTACTATTTACCAGAAAATTTAAAAAGTAAACTATGGGGTGGAAAGTTTTTAGGACAAAAACAAAAGTGGTTTTTATTTAGTTTTGAGGGAAAAGATGAAGAAATTAACCTAAAAGCTGATAGAAAGCCAGAATTTGAAAAATGGAAATGGGTACATCCCCAAGATGTTTTAAATAATATAGTAGCCTTCAAAAAGGACATTTATCACAAAATATTAAAAGAGTTTAATTTTATTTAACTTCTATTGAGGCTTGGTTTTCAGATCTAAGAAGATCAATATCTATAAGCAAACTATCTCTAATGATTTGATCCTTTTCCTGTTCAGCTTTTATAAGTAGGTCCGAGATCTTATTCTCGTTTTCTTTGACATTAATATCTTTAGTTTTTCTTATATAGTCTACCATAACAATGCAACTATTATTTTGTATCTTGACAAACCCTCCTGATACAAAAAAACTAATTTTTTCTTTTTTTTCCTCAGAAAGTACTTCTAATTTGCCTGGTCTTAGGTAAGTTATAAGAGGAGCATGTTCATACATAGCTGCAAAATCTCCTTCATCTCCAGGAAGCACTACCATTTCAGTATTACCAATATAAATTTCTCTATCTGGAGAAATAATTTGAGTTTTTAGAAATGCCTCACTCATTTAAACGTTCTCTTTGGCCATCTTTTTAGCTTTTTCTAAAGCCTCATCAATAGTACCTACCATATAAAAAGCAGCCTCAGGTATATCATCATATTTACCTGAACATAAATCTTTAAAGCCTTTAATAGTATCTGCAATTTCTACAAATTTTCCAGGAAAACCAGTAAAAACTTCTGCAACATGAAATGGTTGCGACAAAAACCTTTGAATTTTTCTTGCTCTAGCTACTATTAATTTATCTTCTTCAGACAATTCGTCCATACCTAATA
>MDTG01386749.1_pt1 | contig 12130 bp, 5 predicted proteins | sample 811421 | NCBI WGS metagenome assembly MDTG01 (sample SAMN05326645, study PRJNA326480) | marine metagenome | isolation source: seawater | place: Pacific Ocean: South East | collected 2011
CAGGGGAGAAAAGTTACGACAACGAGGAGGAAGAAGAAGAAGAAAAAGAAGAAGAAGAAGAAGAAGAAGAAGAAGAATTAAATCGGACCATGACCAGCGACGCTTACATCGAGTCGATGCAAAAAGGTAGATTGAAGAATGAAGTAACCGGTGATCCGTACGTGGATGCTATGCGTTCTTCAGGACGATCAATCGCGAGCGACGGAAACTCTCCTCTTGGAAAAATGAATAATCCGAGAAAAGAACTTGTTGACCCGTGGGGTTTCGACGAGAAGAAGTTGAAGATTGGCAGCACCGTCGATGACGATGAAAATGACGACGATATCGTGAACAACGAATCACCGACAACGTTTTCAAGCCGAAGTAATTCCAATACGCTTCGCGCGCTTGAGACGCCCATGTTTTCGCCAGTTGCTGAGCAACCAAAATACAAAGAAGAGGAAGAGGAAGAAAAGGAAAAACCGAAGTTTTCGCCGAGATTGACGAGAGCACAATCGAGGGCACAACGTTCCGCGAAATATTTTAAATGACTTCCTTTTTAATTTACTTACTAGTGCTACATCGCTACTTATGAGACTCATCTATTATACCTCATCTTCGGCATCACCATACTTTCGAACGCCGTTCCGGATGCGAGCGGTTCGCATGACGCGGCTATGTCCTTCGTCGCTCAATATAGAAGGGACTTTTTCGTGCATTCGCAACTCTTGTGACGCATCGTCTAACTTTTCAGCAAGCTGGCCAACCTTGACGAGAACGTTCGCGGCGCCAACGGCGGCGACCGTGACTGCGACTAAAAACATTGCCGATACGCGACGTGCAATTGCAGGTTTCTTGTAGTTGAGATACCCGAACCCACCTAATAGAACAGCAAGTTGCGCCACATCTAGAGCAGGATCCGGCACAATCACGTCTTGCGGAAACGCGTTCAAGTACTCGTCGTGCGCGTTTCTCTCTTCTTCTTTCGCGAGCATGGAAAGAAAAACATCGCTCTCGGTGCGTTTGCTCGTATCGTTCAAACGGGTAAATATTTTCTTGATACCTGGTACATGTCCACTCCCGACCACGCCGACAATCTTGTTCACTCCCGGTCCAGCTTGTTTCGCAGTTCTGTGTAAAGAGTGCGCGAGAATAACATCTCTTTCGTCCAAAATTGTTCTTCGAACATCTTTTTCTGTTTCGCTATCAGTCGCGTCCAACAAAACAGTACTAAACGCGCCTTCGCCTTTGAAACCTTCTTTTCGAGTCGACTCTATGATCTTCCGAGCGCAATCGCGAACGATTTTTAAATCTTTCTTACTAATCTTCTTTGTTCCCGAAGAAGATGCCGCCGACGACGATGATTCGTCTTTTCTATTATTCAAATCAATTTCTTCGTCTTCTTCCGCGTCCGCCTCGCCTGAAGGCAACTCCACATTCATCCCGGCGCTCAAAATCCTCTTCAAACATCTAAGCACTTTTGCGGGATCTTCGCATCCATACTTCTCCGCGACCTCTCGCATTCGCTGTTCCGGATTCCTCAACACCATTTCTTTCGTTTTGTTCTGTTTTCTCTTCTCTCTCCTTTTCTCTTTACTTCCGTACCTGATTCTCTGCATCACTCGCGACGCGGTAACCTCTGCGCTCCTATCGCCAAGAACAACCAAAGCTCCGATATCTCCAGCAACTTCTAACGCTTTCGTAAACTCATTTCCTGCTTGGCTTCCTACGATCAAACCACCCAGTTGATACACAAAACCTGGCACATCTTTCACATTATTCACCAAGAAGCCTACCGCCGACGGAATATCTCGAATCTTCTCGGTCGTTTTCCTCAACACTCGTCTTTCTCCTAGTGAACGATTCTGCAATAATTTCTCCAACCGCTTCCGATCCAGCTCGATAAACACGATTTCTGGTTTCTCCTCGCGAATGATTCTTTCGGTCGTTAAGGCGGAGTCCAAGGAGACGTGCGCGGTGCCAATTAAGATTACCTCTTTCCCATCTCTCGAGATGAGGCGCACGACGCAACGTTCGGCGTCGATTTCAGAGGGCGTCCGAGTGTCGAAATCCAATTTAATGAGCGGCAACCCTCCGTGTGTGGTTTCGAAGGTGATTTCAGGAGGAGGAGGGGAGGCTATGGACGATGCCATGACGGTGACGTGCGTGCTTTTTATGCGACGAAGAGAAACTTAAACTGTTTTTTAGTATTACTCAACGCGACATGCTTTAGAGTCGTTTTACACGGATTACAAACTATGCGACGAACTATGCAGCATAACAACTCAACATCTATACATACCCTCTCTACGGGGGAGTTAACGCCGCGGCTGGTTGGCTAAAGTTTAATTTCTGAGGTGTCGCAGCGTTTGAGGACGACTGCGTCCTTTGGTTATTCGCGTTTTTCGATGACGCTACCGAAGCGGGCGCCTGCGATGATTTCTTTGCCGTAGAAGTTGAACCCCCTCCGGTTTGGAAACGAGACATGAATCCGTTTAGGTTTTTCTTGGCATCGTTAACTACCCGCAAGATTGGTGGCGTTTCCATCGAGTATGCTCCAACTTTCTTTTTCATCTCTTTCAACATATTCGCCAAAACGTCGCGTTCGTATCGGACTTCAGCTAAGGTTGATTTCAACGCGTTCTTCTCGGCTATTTGACGTTCTAAATTCGGCGCGGATGATTGCGTGTTCTTTAAAGCTTCCTCCGCGTAGTTGAGTTTGAGTTGGATTGCTTTCACTTCTTCCACTGATTCTTCGTGCGCCTTCTTGGCGTCCTCGGAGGCGATTACAGCAGCTTTCGAAGTTTCGTTGGCAACTTCAACGGCTTTTTCAGCAACCTCTAACTCAGCGCGAATAGATTCCACTTCATCTAACGCGTCTCTTTTCTTCTTTTCGAGGGTTCGTACCTCCTCGTCTCGCGCGGCTAGTAAAAGCTCAAACTTTTCCGTCGTTTCCATCTTCTCCGTGTTCGATAAGTCGAGTTGCGCTTTCAAATTTGAAATTTCTTTATTTAATTCAGCCGCGTGCATTTCACTTTTCGCTAAATCCTCGTCTGCGGTTTTCTTTGCGTTTGCGTGCGCGTCTTCGAGCTGTTTTCGCGCGTCTTCGAGCACTTTCTTGTTCGATTCTATTTCGCTGGACAATTTCGATTGAGCGGCGGCAAGCTCCGCGGAGAGCACTTCCATTTTTTTCTTGTATTCGGATTCAATCGCAAACTTTTCCTTCGAAGACGTCGAAGCAGCCGTTTGGAGGTCACGGTTATCTTCTCGTAACTTGTTTTCTGATGTTCCGATCCTCTCCATTTCATCTTTTAATTTCTTGTTTTCAGCCTTTACGGTTTCAATCTCTTTCTCGAGCGCGAGCGCTTTTTCTTCGCTCTTTTCCTCGGTCGGTGTCGTTGAGGCTGAAGGTGTGCCGGTAGCGGCAGCGGCAGCGGCAGCAGCAGCAGCAGCAGCTGTAGCCTCGGCCATTGCTTTTTCTGCTTTGGCTTTCTCCTCTTCGATGTTCTTCTCCGTCGCTTCGACTTTTCTTTTCTCCGCCTCTAACATTTTCTTTAACTTTTCAATCTCATCCTCGAGATTCTGGACGTCCGCCGAGACCGTTTCCTCCTTTGCCTTTTCTTTCTCCTTCTCAATCTCCACTTCCAACTGTTTCACTTTCGTCGATAAACTGGCCAGCTCTGCTTCTTTGTTTTTTTCTCTCCTCACTCCTTCCTCTCTCATCCTCTCCTTTTCCGTCTCCAACGCCGTCAGCATATCCCGCTGTTCCTGCCACGACCGCGCGCTTTTCACTCTCAAATCTTCCTTTTCTTCTCTCGCGCGTTCCACGTCTTCTTGCAGCCGCAAAACCATCTTCGCCGTTTCGTCGTGTCGCATTTGTTGTCGCACCAGCTCTTCTCGCAGTTGTTTCATCGTCTCCTCATCTTCTTTCGTCGATACGTTGTGCGTCGTCGAGGACGTTGCCGTTGCCGTCGTCGTCCTCGCCTTTCGTTCGTCCTCCAACGCGGCCAGCGCCAGCGGGCTCGTGCCTTCAAAACTGGAACTCAACGCGGGGCTTTGTCGCCCGTAGCTGGAGTACCTCGCGCCGTCCTCGTTGTTCCCGTTCGCCCCCGAACCCGACAAAGTCTTCTTCTCGTTCGCGCGATGATGATGATGATGATGATTGGACGACGACGACGACGACGACGATGGAATTTTTATCTTCCGCGACATCTTCTGCAACCCAGACGAGGCGGACTGTTTCGCCTTCTCCTTCATGCGCTTCACCTTATCGAAGAACACCGCGTTGTTGTTGTTATTATTATTATCACGCGCTTTTGTGTTGTTGCGGTCGTCATCATGGACATCATAGCCGTCGTCGTCGTCGCAGTCCATCTCGATTTTGAGAGTAGTATTCGGTTGTAATTCGAGTGTGTGGTACTACGTAAAAGAGGACAAAAGAATACCCCCCCCCGTTTGGAGTCTTCTTCGATATTTGCGTTTTATTAGGGTTTAGGGTTTGACGATAGTTTTTGAAAAAAAGTCGTCCCCAAAGTCGGATACAAAAAAATTTAAAAAAGTAAAAAGTAAAAAAAACACTCGAAAAAAAAGTCTCTCTCTCTTCGTGTCTCTTTTCAAAAGTCATCATCATTCATATATCAGTCTTTTTGTCCTCATACCAATACGCAGAAATAATATCTGACAAACAAAAGACGTCCGGGACGCCGTTTTTTTTTCGAGTTTCCACGTCGAACTCCTCGAACGGCAGAAGACGACGACGTGCCTCTCTTCGATTTCTTCACTTTTTTGTGGATAATCTTGGCGTCTCGACGCATCGCAAACGTGTGTAATCTCTCATCTTTGTGTCTCTCGAGATGGGAGGATTCGTGATTCCGAAGAGAGAACTCGCGCCGGCCGAGGGAGGAGAAGAAACGGAGACGAACGACGAGAAGAAAAGGATGGGAGAAGACGAGAAGACGACGCCGAAGAAAAGGACGCGGCTGGATGTGGAGGGAGAACCGGAGAAAAATGTGGCACCATCTTCTCGAGGAGAGAAGACGAAGGAGGAGGATGTCGTTAGAGACGAAGAAGAAGAAGAGGGGGACGACGACGACGACGAGTTTTGCATTCGAGAAACGCCTTCTCGATCGAACAGGCCGAGGAATTCGGCGCAGAAGAGAAAAATGGAAACCGGGGACGGCGTCGATGTTTCAATGGACGACGACGACACGGAAGTACCGGACGATAAGGAAGCGACGATGAAAGATGTTCGCAAAGCCGAAGCGGAAGGCAGAACGTTTTCCTCGGGGACGTTTGACAGAAACGACCCGATAGAACAGTTAGCTGAACTCGAGAGGTTTATTACAAAGAGCGGAGGAGACACGGCGGAGTGTTTAGAAGGATGGAGCATATACATGACGTTTCGAAAACACGGCGCGAGCAAAGGACAGCCGGATTTGAAAATATACCCCAAGGACGGGTTCGTCGCGAAAGATAACACGAAAGATAGAGCGTTTTACAGGAGTCGACTGGAGGTGTGTCGAGCCCTCGGATTACAGCCGGCGAAACCGGAAAAGGCACAGAAGAAACCGAAAGTACCGAGAGTACCCGCGGAAAAGCCTTTGACGAAGACGCAGATGATGGCCATGCCGACGAAATTGATGAGTCGAAAGAAAGCGATGGAAAGCATCGTCAACGGAGTGGCAGAGAGAGAGGAGTGCGAGTTAGATAAGGTTGAACATAAGACGAACGAGGTTGGGTTGCGCATCGTCACTCTCGGTACGCGTGGAGAAGCTTGTAGTGAGAAACCAACCAAATTTTTAAAAGACACGGACGGGATGATTTGGGCCGATGGGTTCGCCGCGATTTGGACGTATACGAAAGAAAACGGCGACACGCAGTCGTTTAGATGTTTGGTGATTCGAGATGAAAATACGGCGGATGAGGTTATCGAATGTACAGTCGAAGAGCCAGTGGAGAAGGAGGAGGAAGGTATTACTGCAACAACACCAACAGAGGAAAAGAAGGAAGCCGACGAGAAAAAGGAACAACCGGAGCCGGTTATTCAAACAGTCACGAGAAGGCTCATCGCGCATGTCGGTAGAGCCAGATTTACTATATCCGAAGGTCAAACCGTGCTCGCAGATTCGAACTCTCCCACGAAAGCTTGGATGCAATTCGCTAAAGTTATCGATCCAGAAATCGCGGCACATCTCGTCGATCCTTTCGCTACGAAAGATTTCAAAGTTCGCGTCGCGTTTCAGGTGAAATTTGCGAAAGATATTTACGATATGTTCTCGAGGGAAACGTTACCGTTTTTGCAAGAACGCTATGGTATCGATGAATACAAAGCAGTTTTGAACCGCGAGTATCTGAAACAAACTCGACAACTCGTCTTTGATCTCGAAACGTCTGATTATCGAAGGAAAATCACGAAAGAACGCGTCACGAACGCGGAGAAGTACGACGCGCGATACAAAGAGGATCAACGCGACGACGAAGAACGCGCTTGCGACATTGCATGTGCGAAGTTGATTTCGAACGTGGTATCAAACATGATAGAATGTGAGAAACGCGCAAAACTCGCGAGAGATATCTTTGCCGACGAGAAGAAGTACCAGTGGCACGCCGAACGTCTCGCACCGAAAGATGCTGTGCGCATCGAGCGCGAAAGTAACAAAGAACGAATAGGTTTATCCGCATCCATTCGAAAAATTGCGCGATCTTTGAAATTTGAACAAGAGCGCGATCGTAAAGCGGAACAAAAAGAGGTTGAACGCAAAAAACGCATGTTGGAGAGAGTTAAAGAGGAAGAAGAAAAGAAAAAGAAGAAAAGAGAAGAGGAAGAAGAGAAAATCAAATTGAAAGAGAAATCTCAATGGCTTGGAGGTTGCTTTCCGAAACAAGTAGACGAAGAGGATGGTATAACGATCGCACCGGTTGAGTCAAGAGTAAAGTCGAAAGCAGATGCGTTGCTCTGCGACGACGATAAGCACGACATCGGCTTTTTGTTGGAAATCTTCACCTTTGCTAGACGGTTTCGAAAAGTGCTCTTCCCGGGCAAAGGTTCCGCGGATAAATTCATGCCGAAATCGTTCAAGATGTTTGTGGACTCGATAAAAGCAAAAGTACCAAATGAGGGTACAAAGCGTTTGATTTTAGGCATGTTGAACCCGATTTTTCGCGATATCAGAGATTCTACCGACGAGAACGGCGCTCACGCGTTGACAAAAATCGCCGGCCCGTTAAACGAAGTTCTCAAGGAAGGTGGCTCTACTAGCAAGAAAACCATCGAAGAAATCAAGAAAATTTTAAAGGAAACAGACGGGCCGATTCAAAGGCAACTCGCGCTATTCGACGAACTTTTAAGCCGCTCGTTCGAAGCAATTGCAGCGCAACATTCCGCGGCGCCTTCCTACGAACGTCAAGCGTTTGGATGTATCGCGCCGGAAGCTGCGGATGCATTTGTCAACGCGTTTTGTCGTTGTCGAGCTGATCCGGAATCATTTAGAAATCTCACGCTCGACATTCAAAACAAAGCCGGTGTTACGAATACCTATCACGGTTTACGCGCGGCGCCTCACCAGTACGCGTGTCGAGCACCCCCGGCGCTCGTGCTTCAATCTGAAGTTGAAGCTGAAAGAGGCATCGAAGTTGAAACCTTTGTAGCTTTGACCTCGAAAAACGATACGGAACCCGAACGAACGAAACAAAGAGCCATCGCCAGTGAATTGTGCGAAATGGATAAGAAGAGTGAACGCGTGTTTTTGATTCGAGACGCTTTACGTAACGTCTCGTGGGATCCAATCGTCAAGCCTGGATGCAAACGCGGCGACATTTCTTCCGCAAAAGGCGATATTTTTCCTAAAGACATCACCTCTTTCGATGCTAAGTTAGAAAGCGGTATTTTTGCCGTCTCTGCTGCAATTAACTCGCGAGAAACGTCGACTGGCAACCCGTCCAAAGATGAACCGAACGAAGACAAAGAGTGGTTGCGCTTAGTCAAGATTGAAGGAAAGAAAGTTGCCGAGGCGACGGCGAAGACGCTATCGCTTGAATCAGGGAAAGGCAAGAAGATGGTTGCCTCTGCTATTGAAAGCGCGATAGAAAAAGCGGCCAAAGTGGGACGCAACAAATTTGTCGCCGAGATAGAAATCGAAGAGAAAGAAAACATGGACGTCGACGAGAAGAAAACGGAAGATGGATCTGACGAAGAAGAGATAATAACCAAGCGCGAACTTACCCGCGCGGTCTGGGAGGAAGGTTGCCAATCATGCGGCATGGACATGCATGAAGGAGGCAAAGGTGAGGTTCTCTTATGCGACGGATGTCCACGCGAATTCCACAAGAGTTGTCTTGATCCACCCTTGGATGAAAACGAAAAGCTTCCGGATACGTGGTTCTGCCCGATTTGCATGGCAAAGAAGAAAGCGATTGAGACTTCGAAATTAGATTGCGAAATGATAACGCCAACGTCGTTCACGCGCACAACGGAAGGCACTCAACTTGGAGTGGCGGCAACGAAGGGTACGATGTTTACGGCGGAGACGTTAAAGTCGAAATCGTTATCGAAAGAGTCAAGGATTGTCTTGTCGCAAAAACTCAAGCGTTTCGCCAACCATTTCGATTCGGGTGGTTGGATGTCGTTCTCTCTCGATGACAAAGTTAACGTGTCGAAAATTTTAGCGGATTTACTCTTGGACACCACGGACGCCCGGGATGAGATCGATAACAAAGCTCCAGATGAACTAAAGAAGAAAAACCAGATGCTGGACGAACATCGCAAAAGCTGGATGTTATATCGCAAGGGCGAAAACGTCGGTGGCGGTAATTTTGCCCGCGTCAAAACGTTTTCCACCGACGAAGAAGAGAACAAAAAGATCACAGAGCATTTTGAAAAGACCGGCGAGTACCCGGACTCTCGTTTAGCTTGGCAAAAGCGATTTAATCAATTGGAAAAGTCCAAAAGAGATAGCGGTTTGACTCGATTAGAACCCATCGGCGGCGATCGAAACAACGCGGCGTTTTGGGTGCTCGAAGACGACGAGCTTGGGAAGAAAGATGACTCGAACGCGATCCTCATTGCACAAGCTGCAGGTGCCGGTGGTGGTTGGGGTTGCAACGACGATTACAACGATGACGACGATGACGACAACAACACGTCAGACGAAGAAGACGAAGACGCCAAACGAAGCTTGACACCAACAACGACGAAAATGCGAGGTTCGGACGCCCTAAGAGTTAGCGAAAAGGAATGGATAGTACTTGACGCAGATTCTGTGAGAGAAAACATTATTCCGGGTTTGAATAAGCACGGCTATCGCGAAGGAAAGTTGTGGATGCAACTACAAAGGCGCTTTGGCGCGAAGAAGGAAGGCTTAGAGGAGGAACGAAAAGAAAACATGGAGGTAGAAGAGCACGAGAAGGAAATCACGCCGTGGGACGTTACCGAAGAGCACGAGTTGATTGCGTTGAAGGTCAATAAGAAAGCGCTCTTAGACTCCACGAAAGAATCTGCCAAGTCTTTGTTTCTCGAAATTTTCAACGATATTCCTGAAATAGCGTATGAGGCATATGGAGATGCAAGTCGTAATAGCGTCGTTGACACGCGAACGAATGCCATCCGCGCTTTGGCCATGCAACCAGGATCATCAGAAAACGATGCGACTCCTTTAGCCACTGCTACGCTTGCGTTAGAGTTAGCTCTCTCTCGCTCGTGGTTGCATGAATCATGGGGACGATTCGCCCGTTTCTCTCCTGTTCTCCGTGACGCTTCTTTCCCATCCATTTGGTATCGACTTAAAAATTTGAAGAAAGCAATCAAATGGAACATGGCCAAGCGTGGCGGGCGCGCTGGTGGACGCGCATCTACGTTCCGCCCAGAAGATTTTGCCGCGGTTCCCGGGCAACGCAGTGCGAGAAAGAAAGTGAAACCCAATTACAGAGTTGACAGTTCCTCTTCGGACGACGACGATGCGTTTCACATTAAAGAAGGATCTAAGAGAATAGTAGGCGGAGAAGTCATACCGGCAAAGAAGCGAAGAGTCTTCATCGAAGATACCGGGTTATAAAATATACGAGTGAGAGAGAGAAAGAAAGAAAGAAAGAAAGAAAGAGATTGCGGGGAAAGGTAAAAAGGCAGACGGTTTTTAATAATAGCCAATTAAATTTAAAGCAATGCGGACCCTTTGAACAACTCGACCAAGAACAACGCCATGCATCCAACCATAGCCGCTCTTCCGTTCAATTCCTCAACCTCCGCCGTAAACACTGGCTGAACAAACTCTGGAATGGGCGACCCTTTGAACACGAAATTCCACGTCCTCAAATCTTTAATCGTCTTTGGATTACTCGTGTACCCTTCGTTACTGGAAAAAGCGGGCGCAAACGACGCCAACGACCAAACAAACGCCGTGTGCATCACCTCACCAAAGTTCTCTCCAAACTGTTGCGCGATGCCGTGGCCGGTGGTAATCTCTCCATACAAAGCCATCACGAACCCGAGCATGGCTACTCTCCCATTCAAAACCTCTGGCGCCCATCCAGATGGTTTCGTTGGATCTATACTCAACGCCAAAATATCCTGCGGCGACTGTATGTCCGCCGGCACCGAAAATGCCGGCGTCAACACCTTATCGACGACGTGCACCGTAACGCCTCCACATTCCACGTCTGCTTTGGATACGTTTGCTCCTTTCACCTCTTGAACCGTTAATGGTTTCCCTTCGTTCATCGTCTCTAATTCATCTTTCGACATCACTTCCGAGCTCGACATCGACGCGGATGGGACCACGTGGTAGGTTAAAATCTCCGCCAAATTTTCTCTTTGGAAAATCTGCTCTCGGCTCAATCCTTTCCTTTTACCGAAGTCTTCGAACGCCTCGTTCGTCGGCGCGAAAATCGTACCAGTTTGTAACGAAGTCACCGCGTCCAACAGATCGGATCGGGAAACCGCGGAAACGAGCGTCGAGAATTCCGGAGTGGTCGTCAACGTCTCCACGAGCGCGTCGTTCTTCTTCGTAGCATTCGCGGTCGTCTCCGTTGGATTTATTTCAGCCGTCGCCGCGACGGACTGCGCGTGCTTGCTGCCGGTATTCAAACGCGAACGAGAGGACGTGGAACATTTGAACGACGACGAGCGCATCGATCGAGACGCGACGTGGCGTAAAGAGGACATTTTCTATCCGCGAGTTCGCACGCTGCCGAAGAGAACGCGAAGATTAGTGCGGGGGAAATCGATATCTTTTTATCAAAAATTATCCAAAATGTGCGAGCGCTTTATTCGACGACAAAAACACAACGTAGCATAAAAGCGTAGTGGCGAGAATCCTCTCCTCAGAATAGAACATACTAGTACATTGTTTTAAAAGTGTCATTAACAACATCCGCTCTTCGCGCTCCCGTTTTTGTTCACGACAATCGTATCCGGTAAGTACACCTCATCCTCGACGTCGTTCTTCAACGCGTTCCTCGCGGCGCACTCGAACGCTTCTTGCACGTTGCTATCTTCCTTCGCGCTCGTCTCAAAATGTGGGCACGCGTTCCCACTCGCCGCGCAAAAGGACAACGCTTTCTTCTCCGACACCACTCTCGATTGTCCTCCGTCTTGGTCGGTTTTGTTTCCTAAAACGATAAACGGAAAGTTCTCCGGGTCCGACGGCGACGCCTGCGCGAGAAACTCCTCCCTCCAATTTTCCAGGTTTTGAAAGCTCTTCTCGTTGTTCACGTCGTACACTAACACGCAGCAATCCGCGCCTCTGTAAAATGCCACGCCGAGCGATTGGAATCTCTCTTGTCCAGCCGTGTCCCATATTTGCATGGTAACCAAATTGTCGTCCACTTTCACTTCTTTCGTGAGGAAATCCGCCCCGATGGTGGCTTTGTATTGCTTCGAAAATTTTCTGTTCACGTATTGATTCATCAGCGACGTTTTCCCGACGCCGGAGTCGCCGAGGATGATCAGTTTCAGAAGCGTTCTCTGTTAAATTCGTGCGTTCGTCGAGAAAGAGGAAGAAGGTGAGCAATCGATCGCGAGACGGAGAGAAAACAGCTTTACTACGAGGGACAAAAATTGAAAGAAGAGCAAAAGGTAACACCAATCATCATCATCATCATCATCATCATCATCATCATCATCATCATCATCATCATCATCATCATCATCATCATCATA
>MDTG01212674.1_pt1 | contig 12129 bp, 5 predicted proteins | sample 811421 | NCBI WGS metagenome assembly MDTG01 (sample SAMN05326645, study PRJNA326480) | marine metagenome | isolation source: seawater | place: Pacific Ocean: South East | collected 2011
AAGTTTCGTGTTCATAATGCGAGACAATTCAAAGAAGACTTCAGTGAAGCAGAATCATCAACATATGTTTTCATAGGTCGTTCATATTCATGGGCAGACGATAACAGTCCACCTGCACCAGCAAATGGTGTTGGGGAAGAAATACAAGCATGGGAAGACATGTTGGCACTTAAAAAAGTAGACCCAGCAGATGTATCTCATGGTATCAACAGATATAACTGGACATCAGGAACAACTTACGATGAGTATTCACATGATTACAGTGCAACAAATAAAACACCTGCAACAAATAAAGATAGTTTGTATGAAGGAAGATTCTATGTGTTGACTGATGAGTATCATGTTTATAAATGTATCAGAACAGGAAGAGATAGTTCAGGTGCAGTTGTGGGTTCAGTAAACAAACCAACAGGAACAGATGTATTAGTTCTATTTGAAGGAACAGCAGCTGATGAGGGTGGAACAGACGGAATGCCTTATCTTTGGAAGTATATGTATACTATATCTGCTTCAGATACAATCAAATTCGTGACTAACGACTTTATACCTGTTAAAACATTAGGTGCTCTCAACGGAATTTATGGAACTCATACAAACGGTGGTCTGAACTCCTCAGCAGACAACGATAGTTCTCAACAGTATCAAGTTGAAACCAATGCCGTTGACGGTTCAGTTCTTCATATTAAAGTAGACAACCCAGGTTCTAGTTATACAGATGGAACTTACACAGGTGTTGCAATAGACGGAGATGGTTCAGGTGGAACTTGCACCGTTAAGGTAGTTTCAGGTGGTCTAAGAGAAATCGATGTCACTGCAAGAGGCACAGGATATAAACTAGCATCTATTGATGTTGCAAACATATCAGGTATCGGTGGTGGTTCAGGTGGAGTTGCAACTCCAGTAATATCACCTCAGTTCGGACATGGTGCTGACCCTGTAGAAGAATTAGGTGGAAACTACATCATCGTTAATTCAAGATTAGAATTCAACGAGGGTGGTGGAGATTTCCCAACAGATAACGATTTCAGAAGAATTGGTCTATGTCAAGACCCATTTGCATTTGGAACAACAAATAGGTCTACTGCAACAAGTATGACTGCTTATAAGAAGGCAACTTTATCTTCAATTGGTTCACTAGGTGTAGATGACCTAATACATAGTGCATCATCTGATGGTGCTGGTGTGGCCGTGGCTAGAGTCGTTTCTGTATCAGGAAATGTAATATCATTTTTACAAGTTGCAAATAGTGAGGGTGGTTATGTAGACTTCGTAGCAGGAAATACAGTTCACAAAATAGGAACTGGTTCAATCGGAACCATAAATGCTTCTTCTGTTGTGAATCCTGAAGTTGAACACCATACAGGTAGAATGATGTATATTGAGAACAGAGGTGCGGTGACTCGTGCAAGTGACCAGATTGAAGATATCAAACTGATTATCGAAATGTAATTCATGGGAGTTAAAGAGCTCCCATATATAAAATTTAGGACAAACAATGGCAGAGAAAACTGATTTAAATATATCACCCTATTACGATGACTACAATGAAGACAATAACTTTCAGAAAGTTCTTTATCGTGCTGGTAGACCACTTCAAGCTAGAGAATTAACTCAATCTCAATCTATCTTACAAAATCAAATAGAAAGATTTGGTGACCACTTCTTTAAAGAGGGTTCTATCGTATCTGGTGCTCAATGTGATGTTGACATGGATTTATACTATGTCAAAGTTAAATCTGCAAACCCAAATTCTTTAGGTGATGCAAATATAGAAACATTCAGAACTGCATCACATGGTTTACATATTCAAGGTAAAACTTCAGGTGTTATCGCAAAAATTATTACATCATCTGCTGAAACATCAGATGACAAAGCAACACTATTTGTTTACTACTTACAACAAGGAACAAATACAACCAATGATTTTTCATTTACAGCAAATGAAGAATTACAAATAGTCACACTAGATGGTTCTGGTAATGTATCAGATGTCTCAACAAACAACAATGACTTTCAAGTTGAAGTCGAAACTCAGACACCAAATGGTCGTTCTTCTATATCAAACATCTCAGAGGGTGTTGTTTTTAGTAGAGGTTTCTTTGTTAGAGTCCCTAAACAAGAATTAATACTTGAAAAATATTCAGGTAAACCAAGTTATAAAGTCGGTCTTTCTATTGTAGAATCATTCATTGATTCTGGAGACACTACATTAGGACAATCATTATTAGATAATGCAACAGGAACATCAAACGAAAACGCTGCGGGTGCAGACAGATTTAAAATTGCATTAACTCTAACAAAACAATCATTAACTACTTCAGATGATACAAACTTCATCGAACTAACAAGAGTTAATCAAGGTATTATTGAACTACATGTCAATAGACCTGTGTATAATGAAATAGAAAACACACTTGCACGAAGAACATTTGATGCAAATGGTGATTTTGTTGTAAGACAATTTACTCAATCATTAAGAGAACATTTAGATGATACAACTAACAGAGGTTTCTATACTGCAGTAAATGGTGGTAAAGAAGACCAGTTTGTTATGCAAGTATCACCAGGTAAAGCATATGTTAAAGGTTACGAAGTAGAAAAGATAGGAACTTCTATCATACCTGTGCCAAAAGCAAGGTCTACTGCAACTTTAGCATCAACAAACACACCTATTAGATTAGGAAACAAATTAAGAGTCACAAAAGCACACTCATTACCAGAATTTGGTAATGAAGCAGGAACAGATGCACAAGACCCATTTCAACCTGTTGAATTATTTCCTAGTGTAGTCGCAGCTCAAGGTGCAAAGAATAGTGAAAACCCAATTGGTCTTGCAAGAGTAAGAGATATTGTCCATCATTCAGGTGTAGATACAAATAATGTCTATGGTGATGATTCACAATTTGATTTATCCATGTTTGACATTAAGATGTTCACAAAGGTATCTTTCAATAGTGTTTCGGCTTCTAACGAAGTCTCAGTAGGAGATAAAGTAAATGAAACAAATAATGGAGTTCCGACAGGTGCTTCAGGTATTGTTGCATTATGTGATAACACAAATAATCTCTATATGTTGCATGATGTGATTGGAACTTTCAAAGTAGGAATGGGTATAGAATCTAAAGGAATATCTTCTGCAACTAAAACAAATGGTGCAATTACAGCAGTTAGAACTTATAATATAGATAGAGTTCGTTCTATATATCAAGAACCTTTGGCTACATCTAGTAGAGAAGAGTTTACTGCAAATGTTATAACAAACTCAGCATTCATATTAACAGGAACAACTCAATTTACAGGAAGTTCAACTGCATTAACTGGATTTGGAACTGCATTTACAAGAGAACTAAAAGAAGGAGATATTGTTTTTAATCCTGCAGGTTCAGGTGAAGAAAGAATTATTGCATCAGTCACAGATAATACAGCTGCTGTTCTTACAGCCGCTTCAAGTTCTGCTTTCCAAGGAAATGTCACAAGACGAAGAGCTGCGTTGATTGACCAAGACCAATCTGCAAGTATATTCAGTTGGCCTAGAGATTTTGTTAAATCACATACACCAGACCAAGTTCAAGTAAGAAGACAACAGGTTGTGACAGTTGCTTCACAACAAATTCAACTTAGTGTTGGTTCAGCTGAAACTTTTTCTACAAACACCCCTACTACTGATGATTTAACAATTGCAGTTATTGAGGCTGGTTCAGGTGCTTCTGCAAAAGCAGTTGGTGACTTATTGAATGTAGAAGATTACAATGCAACACCTGGTACAGGAACCTTAACAATTAGTGGTTTCCATGCAAACGATAATAATGCAGTATTAAAAGTCACATATACAGTTGACATAAACACACCACAAAACAGAGATAAAACATTACACAAAAACAGATGTCTAAAAATAGGAACTGCTTCAGGTAATAATGGTTTCTATGGAACTAATTACGATGATAAAGAAATATCATTAGGTGTTTCAGATGTATTTAAAGTAAGAGGCATATTTGAAGGAGTTGACAATACTCCTCTAACACCAAGTGCAACATTTACAGTCACATCAGGAACATTCAAAAACCATGAAGTATTAGTTGGTCAAACATCAGAAGCAAGGGCAATATTAATCACAAATAATGGTAATGCGTCTACAAACTATTTCTATTATACAACAGCAGAAAGATTTATAGATACTGAAGTTATAGCTGGTAAAGATTCTTTAGCAACTGCAACACTATCAAATGTTAATGCAGGTTCTCCAGACATTACAAGTAGATACTTCTTTGATGATGGTCAAAGAGATGGTATGTATGATACTTCAAAACTTACACTAAAATCTGGTGAACCAGTTCCACAAGGACCAATTTTAATAGTATATGATTACTTCACAGCATCAAACTCTGGTGATTTCTATGATGTAAATTCATACAGTAATATTGACTATAAAGATATACCTGTTTACTCTCCAAGTAGAGTTGATTTAGGTGGTTTAGAACCAGACGGAACATTTGAATTATCAGATTGTGTTGACTTTAGACCAAATTGTGGGCAAATATTTTCGTCTACAACATTTAAATCAGATTTACAACACAATGTTGCAAGTCCATTAGATTTATCTAATACAACTAGTGGTGCAAGATACTCTCCATTTGCATATGACGATGGTCGTTCATTTGCATCTAGTAGAACAAACATAACAGAGGGTAATTCAAATGCAGTAGACACACCTGTTAATGGTTCAAATATGACTGGTTCTGTTGACTTCTATGTAGGAAGAATAGATAAAGTGTTCATGCACAAAACAGGTCAGTTCATGGTATCAACAGGTATTCCTTCGTTGACACCAACTAGACCAAAAGCAATCGATGATGCAATCGAAATGTTTGAAATAAGAATACCACCTTATACAAACAAACTAAAAGATATCCGAGTAAGGTCACATGACCATAGACGATATACTATGAAAGATATCGGTAAGATTAATAATAGGGTTACAAACTTAGAAAGAATTACTGCATTATCTTTATTAGAAAAAGACACACAAACAAAACAAATTTTAGATGCAGACGGATTTGATAGATTCAAATCAGGTTTCTTAGTAGATAACTTCAGAGGTCATAGAGTTGGTGATGTGAATCATCCAGACTATAATGCATCTATTGATGCAAAACTAGGTGTTATGAGACCTAAAGGTTATAGTCAGTTCTTTGATATAGAATTAGATACTACTGCATCATCAAACTATACTAAAACTGGTGATTTAATTACATTACCATTCTCAGAATTATCATATGTAAATCAAGACAAAGCATCAAGACAATTGAATGTTAATCCATATCATGTCTTTGCTTTTGATGGCCAACTTAAACTAACACCTGGTACCGATATATGGCAAGATACAGACCAATTACCAGAAGTAAGAGTTAATAGAGAAGGAAACTTCGATGCCGTTATTGCTGAAAATACGAATGCATTAGGAACAGTTTGGAACAACTGGCAAACAACATGGGCAGGAGAACCAAGTGCAGTAAGTTCAGAAGTTCAAGCGACTTCAAACGGTTCTTGGTCAGGAGACCCAGCACAAGGTGGTGAATGGACTGCAGGTTTACAAATCACAAGAGAGATTACAGAAACACCTGAAACACAAACAAGAACAGGTGTGACAACAAGTGTTGTTGAAGACTTTGTAGAAACAAGAAACGATAGAGTTGTATCAATATCAATGATACCATTTATGCGTGCTAGAACAATCGAGATAGATGCAACAAACTTAAAACCAGGTACTAATCATTTTATCTTCTTTGATAACCTTGATGTAAATAAATTTGTAAGACCTTATAGTTCTGCTTATTCACAAGATGGTGGAACAACAGTCACATCAGGAGTTAAAACAGACGGAAACGGAAGATGTCGTGCATACTTCGAATTACCTAATAATAATTCACAAAGATTCCCAAGTGGTATGAGAGAAATGATGATTACTGCATCTAAATTCAATCTATCAAACCCAGCGTCAAGTGCAAGTGTTATATATCAAGCACAAGGATTATTACAAAGTTCACAAACAGAAATAGTATCAACAAGAAATGGTCGAGTAATTACAGAAAGAACAAAAGGTGAAAGACAATTTACAAGAAGAGGTGAGAACATAAACGCGACTGAATGGGATACAGATGCACCAGAAATACCAGTCAATGATGTAGTGGTTACTCCACCTAGTTCCCCTATCGTTCCTCCTGTAGAAGAACCAGTTCTTCCTATTGAGGCACCGATACGACCTCCTCAATTAGAAAGATTCCCTCCTCTAAATGCAGACAGAAGATTCATGAGCAGATTAGATGGTGGTGGAAGAGGTGGTTGGAAAGACCCATTAGCACAATCATTTATGTGTGAACCACAAGGTGGAATGTTCTTATCATCAATTGATTTATACTTTGCAAGTAAGTCAGATAACTTACCTGTATCTGTAGAAATCAGAAATATGGTAAACGGATATCCAGGTCAAACAGTATTACCATTCTCAGTAGTCACTAAGAATCCAGGAGAGGTTAATACATCTTCAGATGGTTCAGTGGTAACAACATTTACATTTGAATCACCAGTTTATATAGAAGAGCGTGAAGAAATGTGTTTCGTTGTTCTATCTAACTCAAACGATTATGAAGTATTCATTTCAAGAATGGGTGAATCAGATATAATTTCTGGAGATACAATATCAGGACAACCTTATGCAGGTTCTTTATTCTTATCTCAGAATGCATCAACATGGACTGCAGAACAAACAGATGATATGAAGTTCAACATGAAAATATGTTCATTTGATACATCAAAAGCACCTGATTTAAGATTTAATAATATTGCATTACCAACACACAAATTACAAAACAATCCAGTAGAAGCTTTCTCAGGTAAAAACTTTGTTAAAGTTTATAACTACTCACACGGAATGTATGATACTACTTCAAGTGTTGTCATTGCAGGATTAACAGGAGACAAACAAGGTTCTGCCTTAACTGTTGATACGATTACTACATCAGGAAGTCCAACTGCATCTACAACATTTAATAACGGTAATAATTATATTCAACAAAGTTCAACAGATGGTAATGGAACAGGTCTGAAAGTAGAACTTACTACAGATGCATCTAGTCCACCTGTAGTCACAAGTGTTAAGATAGCAGACCCAGGTCAAGGACATGCCGTTGGAGATATTATTACTCTTAGTAATTTTGAATCAACACATGATTGCACATTTAGAATTGCCTCAGTTGGAGAAACAATTGGTGGTATGCCAGTAGGTGCTATTAATGCAACATTCGCTGCCATTAAAAATATTGGAATTGATTCATTTTGTGTGACACCAAGTGTATCAGGATATGACTTTATATCAAATTATACTGCACCTGCATCAACAGTAAGTGGTGGTTCAGTTGCAACATCAACTAGAAACTATTACTTTGATACATTGCATACTATGATACCTAACATTCAATTTAAAAATACAAGAATATATTCAAGTGTCTACATGGCACCAATGCAATCACCAGAAGGATTTATTGGTGGTGGTGCAAACTATGTTAAGAAATCAATTACAGAATTTATAACATTAAATGATAATAGTCATTTCAGTAATGCACATATTGTTGCCTCTGCAGTAAACGAATCTGCAAACAATGGTGGTGCTAAATCATTTACTGCTCAGTTGCAATTACAATCTTTCAATTCTAACTTATCACCTGTAATCGATGTAGGAACATTAGGTGCTATTGGTATTATGAATAGATTGAACAATATTGATAGTGCAACAAGTAAAAAAGTAGATACGGTTACAAATTCATTACCAGAAGGAACAGTTTATGTTTCATCTGAAGAACCTGAGGGTGATAACAATGCAATGGTATATTGCACAAGAAAAGTTAATTTAAAAACACCTGCAACTGCAATAAGAGTCACAGCAGATTTATTTAAACCTGCAACTGCAGATATCAAGTTTATGTTTAAGATTCTGAAGAATGATGAATCTACTCCTTGGGACGATTTAGGTTGGGAATTCTTCAACACTGATGGTTCACCAGACTCAACACTTGAATCAGATGCAAGAAACTTTAAAGAATATGATTATACTGCAGAAGGACTTGCAGAGTTCTCATCATTTGCAATTAAAGTAGTAGGACAAGGAACAAATACATGTGAAATACCGTTAGTATCGGCTTTAAGATGTATTGCATTAGCGACTTAATATTATGAAAGAGTATGCAAAGGTTGAAGGACATTCTAATCTTTTAAGAGATGAAGAATCTTCTGCAATTGTAAATTCAGATATTGAACAATGGAAACTTGCAAAACAAAGAAAATTGCGTTTTCAAAACCAAGCGAAAGAGATAAATAGTTTAAAGAGTGAAGTTGGTGAAATTAAAAACCTACTTAACAATATATTAGGAAAGTTAAATGGCTAAAACCGTAGATAATTACAGCACAATAAACGAATTCAGAGAAAAGTATAATGAACTTGCCGTAGATGTGGGTGAGGTTTCAGGATTAAGACCTGCATTAGGAGAAAATCTTGTTGATGCCGTTAACGCAGTAGAAGATAAAGCATTCTATTTTGGAAAATATAGATATGTTGCAACTGCAGGACAACAAACATTCACAGGTGCAGATGCAAATGGAAATACTCTTAAATATAAAGGAAACAGAGTTCAAGTATTTAAGAACGGAGCATTATTAGAAGAACAAAGTGATTGGCAGGTTGGTGGACTTGCAGGTGCTTTCTATTATAACATACAATTGATATCGGCGGCAAGCGCTAATGATTTAATACAAATCTATGCATACACAGGTTCTTTTGAAGGAACTGCTACATCAACTGCAATACTTTCATTCTTTACAGAAACATTACAGAACACAATCTATAATACTAACTCAAATGGTGTTATACTTCAAGGAGATAATTCTTCTCCTACAACAACTCTACAAGGTGGATTTACTTTACAACTTGCAGGTAAAACTTATGCAGAAGATGACATAACACTTGCAACAGGTAAAACATTAACTGCACCGACAGTCACAGACGGAACTGCATCTTTAACAAGTGGTTCATTATCAGGTGCAGTAAACGGAACATTCTCAGGCACAGTTCAAGCAGAACAATTAACGACTACAGATGATTTAACAGTAGGTGATGATGCAAGTATCGGTGGTGATTTAGGAGTCACTGGAACTGCAACAGTAGGTACTTTGGCATCAGGTGGTATAACAGGAACAACTGCAAGTTTTACAGGAAATGTAGACTTAGGAAGTGATGCAAGTGATACAGTATCAATCAATGGTGTTGTAGATACAAATATAATACCTAATACAGACAATACTAGAACATTAGGTTCTTCTTCAAAGAAATTTCAAAGTTTACATGCAACAACTATTACTGCAACAACAATAAATGGTACCATAACTGGTGATGTAAAAGGTGATGTCATGAAAGATGACGGAACTAAAATTTTAGAAAATTCAACAGGTGCATTGACTGGTACCGTTTCTAGTGTTTCAAATCATTCAGCTTCAGGATTATCAGATATTAATTATACATCATCACCAGCTGCTGGGCAAGTCTTAGCATGGGATGCCTCAAACAATTATTGGGAACCTGTTAATCCAACAAATACAACAGACTCAGTATCAGAGGGTTCAAATAGTTTTTATTTCACAGATGATAGAGTTAATGCAATCATTAATGCTAATGCAGGTTTAGCCAAATCATATGCTACCAACACAGGTAACCCTTTAGATGGTGATATAAATATTAGTGTTAACACCTCAGAGGGAGTCAAAATTGATGGTGACGATGTGGTGATGGACAAAACAATAGTAAGCACAGCTCCTTCTGGCGTTGGGTCAACATCATCAGGTCATTTATGGTTTGTAGTCTAAATTATGTCAGAGAAAATTTATGTAAATACTGGTTCGACCTTTCAACAAGCGTTTAATGATAGGTCGCCTAGAAATGCTCAACAGCCGTATATAGCTAATGCTCAGACGCCTTATATAGCTAATTCACAAACACCTTTTACATATTCAAATAGACAACCTGCAAAGTATCAGAATCCAACTAGTGCTCAACAACCATATATAGCTAATGCACAACAACCTTATCCGTATATAGCGAGTGCAAGACAACCTTATATAGCTAACGCACAACAACCTTATCCGTATATTGCATCTGCTCAGAATCCTTATATTGCAAATGCTAGGCAACCTGCGAAATATCAGAGTCCATCTAGTTATCAAATACCTTACATTGCAAATTCGCAGACACCATATCCTGCTAATGCAAGACAACCTAGTAATTCACAAACACCTTATATTGCAAATTCGCAGACACCATATCCTGCTAATGCAAGACAACCTGTAAATGCTCAACAACCAAGTAATGCACAAGCACCATATCCTGCAAATGCACAAACATCTGCTTACTATAGAAATCCATTTACATATAATGCAAACACACCAGTAGCTTCACAAACTCCTGTGACATATGATGTTTGGGGTGGAGGAAATGCTCAAGCAACATCAAGATTAGAAACCACAACTGATGTAGGTCCTTCTATGGCACCATTTTCATTAGGATTTAATTATACAAGTGTAAATCAACCAGCTTCAATAAATTGGGGTGCAAGTTCAACTCATATATCTACTAGTCCAAATTCTTCTTATGCAGGTTTAAATTATCCTCCATTGGCGTTTATGTGGAATACACAACAACAGCAAAGTTTCAGTTATTCTTTTGGACAATGTTTCTGCAAATTCTTTATTGGTTATGAAACTAGCACAAGTAAAGTTTACTATGGATATAGTTCTGGAAATAGCACTGCTCCTTCAACAGGTAACGGTCAATATCCCAACAGAGTATATCTACCATTAACTGAATTGAGTAATAATAACATTATTGATAGTTCTTGGAGTATATCAGTTAAATATACAGTTCAATCCCAAAGTATTTTTGGTGGTGGAACTGATTCAGAAAATCCAGCTAATAAAACTTATGGTGCCAATTTAGCTTCTGGTACTTACCAAAATATATGGAATGGTACAAATACTGTAAGTGGTGGTTATGAAGACTTTATGTGGTCAGCTGTATCATCATCTAATATGGGAAATTCTGATGCAAGAGTTAATGCAAGTGGTGTAGTATTTACAATAAAGGCACATAAGACTGGTCAAACATCATACTATACTCATTACATTGTAGCACAACATGGAGCTGGTGGGGGCGGACCTTTTGGTGAAATATTTTGTAGGTCAATATTCGGTCAAAACCATGCACCAGTATAAGGAGATGAAAGATGCCTACAGTTAATCAGCCAGTAATAGTTCAACAACCTTATATTGCGAATGGTCAATCACCTGTTATATATCAGGTGCCATCTACATATCAGGCAAGACAACCGTCTACATACAGGCATCCTTTTACATATCAGGTGCCATTTACATACCAGGCAAGACAACCTGGAACATATGATAATAGACAACCTGCTATATATCAACACCCATTTACATATCAGGCAAGACAACCTGGAACTTATCAGGCAAGACAACCAGCAACATACAGGCATCCGGCAGACTATCAAACACCTTTCACATATTCACATAGACAACCAACAACATATGCAAGGCAAGGTCAAACACCATTTACATATAATGCAAGAACACCTTTTACATATGAAAGAACAGGTCAAACTCCTTTCACATATCAGGCAAGAAGTCCGTTTACATACAGAAATCCAACAGACTATCAGACACCTTATATTGCAGATGCAAGACAACCTGGAACATATTCTAATAGACAACCATCAACTTATCAGAACAGACAACCATTCACATATCAACTTTCAGTTCCAAGCACAAGACAAATAGGTCCTTTGGCAAAAGTAAAGCAGGTTTGGGTAAATGATTCTGGAAATTTAAGAAAGGCGAGTGAGTTATATGTTAATGATTCTGGAACGGCTAAAAAGATTCATCAAACACAACCTACAGCACAATTAACCGAACCTAATACTTAGAGTTCTTTTTTCGTATAAATAGTTATATGGCTATTATCGCAAATTTATTTATTGACCAAGGAACAGACTTTACAGTCACAGTAGATGTCTC
>MDTG01350730.1_pt1 | contig 12129 bp, 15 predicted proteins | sample 811421 | NCBI WGS metagenome assembly MDTG01 (sample SAMN05326645, study PRJNA326480) | marine metagenome | isolation source: seawater | place: Pacific Ocean: South East | collected 2011
GTGTTGGATTAGGATTATCAATCTCTGAGGATGTAATTAATTCTCATGGAGGAAGTATTCAATTGTCTAAAAGTGATAATTTAAATGGTTTACAGGTCAAGGTTTCTTTGCCTTTGTAGCACGTTTAATTTTCTTTAATTTTTCTATCTCTTTATTTTGTTTGAGTACAACTTTTTTCAAAACTTCAAATTCTTCTCGGGGAACTAATTTCATTTTATGAATTATATTTTCTTTATTAAATTTTAAGATATTGATTATTTCTTTTTTAACATCTTGGGATGTTAAAATTCCATTTTCCACCATACTTGATAATAATTTTAATAATTTTTCAGAATTAATCATAATTTATATTAGTTTATAAGAAATTATTTATCAATTATGTTATACATAATTAAATGTATATTCATAATTTTGACCCAGTATTTTTTAAGATAGGTTTTTTTGAGGTGCGGTGGTATTCGATTGCCTACATTTTGGGCATATTAATAGGTTGGTGGTTGGGAAAAAAAATTTTTGATTATAGAAATTTTCAAGAAAATTTATTCAGCGATGTCAAAAAATTTGATGATTATATCACATATTTAATAATATCAATTATACTGGGTGGAAGAATAGGATATGTATTTTTTTATAATCTTGAATATTATATTAGCAAGCCATTTGATATAATGAAAATCTGGGAAGGAGGAATGTCTTTTCATGGTGCATTATTGGGTGTTATTATCGGTACACTTATATTTGTAAAAAAAAACAAATTAAAAATTTTTTTTCTCTTAGATATAGTAGCTTGTGTTTCTCCAATAGGTCTATTTTTCGGTAGAGTTGCAAATTTTATAAATTCTGAACTTTATGGAAAGCCCTCAGAGATATCTTGGTCAGTAATATTTCCTAAAATAGATAATGTTGCAAGACACCCCTCACAACTTTATGAGGCATTTTTAGAAGGTATTATACTATTTATAATTTTAATTTTTGTAATATATAAAAAAAATATTAAGATTGGCGTCTGCTCAAGTTTTTTTCTTATTTTCTATGGAATTTTTAGGATCTTTGCTGAGAACTTCAGAGAGCCAGACCCGCAAATTGGATATCTATTTAATTTGTTTAGTATGGGGTCTTTGTTGAGCTTTTTCATGATAATTTTTGGAATATTATTATTTATTAAAACAACTAATGAAAAAAAAATCATATAATAATTTTTTTAAAGATAAAAACATCCCTATTGATGAGTTTTTGGAAAATGTTTTATATAATAAAAATTTTGGTTATTATGCAAAAAAAAATCCTTTTGGAAAAAATGGGGATTTTGTAACCTCTTCATCTATATCTATTTTATTTAGTGAAATGATAGCTATATGGATTATTTCTTTTTGGGAAAAACTTGGTAAGCCAAGTGATTTTAAAATTGTTGAGCTAGGACCAGGTAATGGAATTTTTTATAAGGATTTAATAAAAGTTTTTAAACGGTTTCCTGATTTTTATATAAAATCAAAATTTTATCTTTATGAAAAAAGTAAAAATTTAGAAAAATGTCAAAAAAAAATTCTAAAAGGTAACAAAATCAAATGGTTATCCTCTATAAATCAGATTAAAAAAGGGCCAGTAATTTTTTTTGGAAATGAATTTTTTGATGCAATTCCAATTAAACAATTTGAAAAGAAAGATGGCTTAATATACGAAAGATTCATAAAGTTAACCAAAAATGGTTTTTTAAAAATAAATTTAAAAAAAAATAAAAATAATAGAAAAATTAAAAAGTTTAATACTCTTAAAAATTTAAATTTTATCGAATATCCTGAAGCTGGATTTAAAGAATTGGATGTTATTGTTGAAAAAGTTAAAAAACTAGACGGTGGTTTACTATTAGTTGATTACGGTTATATTAAACAATTAAACAAGAATACTATTCAATCAGTAATGAAACATAAAAAGAATAATTTTTTAAATAACTTAGGTAATGCTGACATAACTTATTTAGTTAACTTTAAATTATTAGAAGAATATTTCTTAAAAAAAAAATTAAATTTAAATAAAACTGTGCAGCAAAGTGATTTTCTTAAATCCATAGGAATCTTGCAGAGAGCCGAGTTATTATCAAAAAAAATGAATTTTAAAGATAAATCTAACTTATTTTTTAGAGTTAATAGACTTATTAATGCAGATCAAATGGGTAAAATATTCAAAGTAATACTAGCTTATAAATGTAAAAAAAAAATTTTGTTAGGTTTCAACTAATGTATTTTTCCAAGCGACTTAATAATTTTAATAATATAAAGCACTGTTTTTTTTCTCGAGAAAATGGTTTTTCAAAAGGAATTTATTCCAGTATGAATTGTGGTTTAGGTTCAAATGATAACAAGAAAATTGTTGAAAAAAACTTGAGAATTGTTTCAACTAAAATGGGTGTTAAAAGAAAAGACTTAATCTTAATGAACCAAACTCATAGCAATAAGGTAGTTATAATTAATCAAAATAATATTGACAAAAAAATAATTAACTCAGATGCTATTATAACCAATATTAAAGGTATGGCATTAGGTGTTCTCACTGCTGATTGTGTTCCTTTAATTCTATATGATAAAACAAATAATATAATTGCTTGCGTCCATGCTGGTTGGAAAGGTGCTATTACTGGTATTATCAAAAATACTATAGAAAAAATTTATGAAATTAAAAACTCTAATGAAATTATAGCAGCAATTGGTCCTTGTATCGGTAAAAAAAGTTACGAAGTTGATTTAGAATTTTATAAAAGTTTCATGAAAGAAACAAAAAAAAATGAAATTTTTTTTATCAGTAAAAAAAATGAAAAATTCAATTTTAATATCAGGGGATATGTTAAAAATAAATTAAATGAAAGCGGAGTTAACAATATAGATAATATTGAATTTGATACTTTTGAGGAAAATGATAAATTTTATAGCTATAGGCGCTCAATAAAGCTAGGCGAAGCTGACTATGGCCGGTGTATCTCCACAATATGTTTGAAAATTTAAAAAAATAATTGTATAAATAATTAATTTCATGAAAATTTTATCTGGAACTAGCAACACTAAGCTCAGTAAAGATATCTCTAAACAACTAAAGTTAAAGCTAGTTAACACTAACATTAAAAGATTTGCAGACGGTGAAATTTATATCGAGATTAACGAAAATATCAGAGGTAATAGTGTTTTTGTAATTCAATCTACTTCAAATCCTGCAAATGATAATTTAATGGAGTTGCTATTAATTATTGATGCTTTAAAAAGATCTTCAGCAAAAAACATCACTGCTGTAATTCCTTATTATGGTTATGCAAGACAAGATAGAAAAGTTGCACCTCGAACATCAATTTCAGCAAAAGTTGTTGCAAACTTATTAACCAATGCTGGCGCAAGTAGAATTGTTACTGTAGATCTTCACGCAGGTCAAATTCAAGGTTTTTTTGACATGCCAGTAGATAACTTATTCACAACACCTTTATTTGCTAAATATATAAAAAGAAAATTTAAAAGTAAAAATTTAATTTGTGTTTCTCCAGATGTTGGGGGCGTTCAAAGGACAAGAGGTTTAGCAACTAGAATAAAAGCAGATTTAGCTATAATAGATAAAAGAAGACCTAAACCAGGAAAATCTCAAGTAATGAACATAATCGGAAATGTAAAAGGCAAGACCTGTATCATAGTTGATGATATAATTGATAGCGGTGGCACTATTGTTAATGCTGTAAGTGCGCTGAAAAAAGCCGGGGCTTCAGACGTATATATTTTTATAACTCATGCGGTACTAAGTGGTGAAGCAGTCGAAAAAATTAAAAAATCTAAAATTAAAAAATTAATAATTACTGACACAATCGATAACAGTCAAAAAATAAAAAATAACAATAAAATAGAGGTATTATCTATATCTTCGCTTATGGCTGAGGCCATAAAAAGAATATCAAACTCAAATTCTGTGTCAGATTTATTCAATTAATACTTGTTTTATTGCAAAAGTGGCGTTATATAGCTCATCCAAATAATAACATGAATAATTTAAAAGCTATAAAAAGAGAGAACGTTACTTCTGGTCAAATAAATAAGCTTCGCTCTGAAGGACTTATACCTGCAATATTATATGGTGGTAAAGATCCCAATGCAAAAATTTCTATCGATAAAAAATCAATTACAAACATTTTAAACTCAGAATCTTTTTTATCTACAGTAATTGAGCTCGATATAGACGGAACTAAACAAAAAGTTATACCAAGAGAAGTTGCTTATCATGTTGTTTCGGATGAGCCTATACATATTGATTTTATGAGAATAGTTTCTGGAACAAAAATTACAATTGAAATTCCAGTTAAATTCAAAAATCATGAGGATAGCCCCGGATTAAAAAGAGGTGGAGTTTTAAACATTGTAAGAAGAAAGGTTGAACTTAGATGTCCGGCAGAGACAATACCAGACGATATTATTATAGACTTAAATGGATTAGATATAGGAACAAGTATTAAAATTTCATCAGTCAATTTACCTAAAGATGTTGTACCAACTATATCAGATAGAGATTTCGTAATTGCAACAGTTGCTGCACCAACAATTGTAAAAGAACCAGAAAAACCAGCAACAGAAGAGGCTGCAGCAGAAGGGGCTGAAGGAGAGACTGCGACGGCTGAAGGCGCTGAAGGAGCTACGCCTAAAGATGGTGGAGAAGCAGCCAAAAAAGATGAAAAAGGAAAAGATCAGGGTGGAGAAAAAAAACCAGCTACAGATAAAAAAACTCCCGAAAAGAAATAACTTAATATGCTTTTACTAGTAGGATTGGGTAATCCAGGACCTAACAGCGAGAACAATCGTCATAATATTGGATTTAAAATTATAGATGCAATTAACAATCATTTTAAATTATCAAAACAGAAACCTAAATTTAAAGGGTTGCTAACTACAGGGAATATCGAAGATCAAAAGATATATGCTATCAAGCCTTTAACTTTCATGAATAATTCTGGAACTGCGATAAAGGAATTAATTGATTATTTTAAAATCGATGCAAAAGACGTGATAGTATTTCATGATGACATGGATATTGATTTTGGAAAAATCAAAGCTAAATTTGGAGGAAGCAGTGCAGGGCATAATGGGATTGAATCTATTGATAAATTTATTGGAAAAGATTACTCAAGAATTAGAATAGGCATTGGCCATCCAAAAAATAAAAAAAAGGTTAACAATCATGTCTTAGATGATTTTAAGGAAGATGAAGAAGACAAGATTAAAGAGATTACTGAGAATATTGTAAAATCAATACCAGTATTAATAGAAAAAAAAATTGATTTATTCTCAAGCAAGGTAAATCAGAATTTAAATGGGATTTAAATGTGGTATTGTTGGATTACCTAATGTAGGTAAGTCAACTTTATTTAATGCCTTAACCGCCTCTAAGAATGCTGAAGCTGCTAATTTTCCATTCTGCACGATAGATCCTAATATTGGAATAGTTGACGTAATAGATGAGAGGTTAGATAAACTTTCAAATTTATCTAAATCAAAAAAAAAGATTTACACCAATATTACATTTGTAGATATTGCTGGATTAGTTAAAGGTGCCTCTAAAGGAGAAGGTTTAGGAAATAAGTTTCTTTCTCATATAAGAGAGGTCGATGCTATCATTCATTTAGTGAGATGTTTTGAGTCTGAAAAAATTACTCATGTAAATTCAAAAATAGATCCAATTAATGATTTAGAAACAATTAAAACTGAAATAATTTTAGCAGATATTGATATAATCCAAAAAAAATTGGAAAAAAGTAAAAGAAAATTATTAAATGATAAAGAAATTAAAGTATTAGAAAATAAGTTAATTTCATTAAATAAAGGTGAAGATGAGAGCATAATTATTAATGATGATGATATAATTTTAAGAACTATCGGACTTTTAAGCATTAAACCCAAAATAATAGTTTGTAACGTTGATGAAGAAAGTGTTTCTAAAGGAAATAAATTTACAGAAAATATCAAGATAAAGTATCCAAATGAAAAAATAGTAACTATATGTGCAGACATAGAAGATCAAATTATGGGTTTAGATAAAGAGGAGGGTGAAACTTTTATGAAAGAAATAGGTTTAAATAAAACTGGATTAAATAAACTTATAAGAGAGGGATACGAGCTTTTAAATCTAGATACTTTTTTTACATCTGGTCCAGAAGAAAGTAGAGCCTGGACGATTAAAAAGAATACTTCTGCTCCAAAAGCTGCGGGCGTTATTCATACAGATTTTGAAAAAAATTTTATCCGCGCTGAAGCTGTAACATGCGAAGATTTTATAAAATATGGAAGCTCAGAAAAATGTAAGGAATTTGGTAAGTTACGTATTGAGGGAAAAGATTATATTGTAAAAGATGGAGATGTCTTATACTTCAGGGTCAACCCTTGACCACACCTTTTTCATGCTCAAATAAACTAAAACTGATAAAAGTATTAGATAAATTAAAACTTTGACACCAGTTTTGTGTCTTGCTTCTAACTCTGGCTCAGCTGCCCATGCTAAAAAAGTTGTAACATCTTTTGACATCTGTTCTACCGACGCGACAGTTCCATCTGTGTACTCTACAATTTCATCAGATAAAGGGGCGGACATTTTTATCTTATTGCCACTCATATATTTATTGTAATAAACACCTTCTTCTAAATTAAAACCAGCTGGGGCTTCTTCATAACCCATAAGGACAGAATAAATATAATTGGCGCCTCCTGGTCTTGCTTTGACAAGAACCGACATATCTGGAGGATATGCTCCACCATTTGCTGCCATAGAGGCATTAACATTTGGGTATGGACTGACAAATTTGTCTGATGGCCTTCCTTGTCTTGTAAACATTTCTCCTTGACTATCTGGTCCATCTTCAACTTCAACACTTGCTGCTATAGCTTTGACTTCTTTAATCGAAAATTCAGGTCCTCCTTCCTCACCAAGATTTCTATAACTCAAGAATTGCATAGAATGACAAGATGAACATACTTCTTTATAAACTTGAAATCCTCTTTGAAGTGAGGATCTATCAAATTTACCTGTTATTCCTTTGAAACTCCATTTAACTTTTAAAAGATCGTTAGTTTCTGCGCCAACAGAAGGTTTTATTGTTAAAAAAAGTATAATGAGAAAATATGATATATTTTTTAAATTATATTTTATCATTATCTTTCTTGATTAAAGAAGGCTCTACCACCCCTGTTAATACTGGTTCAGAAATACTAACAGGAATTGGGTCGGTTTTTTCTAAAAAACCCACTACTGGCAAGACTACTAAGAAATGTAAAAAATAATAAACAGTTCCCACTCTAGCTAATACTAAATAAATTCCTTCAGCAGGCATTGCCCCCATGTATCCAAGCATAAGAACGTCTAAAATCAAGACCCAAAAAAATTGTCTATAAATAGGTCTAAACACAGAAGATCTTACCTTTGAAGTATCTAACCAAGGAAGTACCAATAAAATTAATATGGCAGAAAACATTAATATTACGCCCCCAAGTTTGTCCGGAACAGATCTTAAAATTGCATAGAATGGTAAAAGATACCATTCTGGTACTATATGAGCTGGCGTTACCATAGGATTTGCCGGAATATAATTGTCAGAGTGGCCCAAAACATTTGGAGCAAAAAATACAAATCCTGCGAATATAATTGCAAAAAGAAGTAGTGCAAAAGTATCTTTTATTGTGATGTATGGATGAAAAGGAACAGTATCTTTTGAAGGTTTTTTTATATCTATACCAACTGGATTATTATTTCCAGGTACATGCAAAGCCCAAATATGAAGAACAACTAATCCTAAAATTAAAAAAGGAATTAAATAATGCAAACTAAAAAAACGGTTTAAGGTTGGGTTATCTACTGAATAAGCTCCCCAAAGCCATGTAGTGATGCTTTCGCCAACAAGAGGTATAGCGCTAAATAAATTAGTAATCACAGTTGCTCCCCAAAAACTCATTTGTCCCCATGGAAGGACATAGCCCATAAATGCTGCAGCCATCATTAATATGTAAATTAATATTCCTATTATCCAAATTAGTTCTCTTGGTGATTTATAAGAACCATAAAATAATGACCTAAAAATATGAATATAGACAGCAAGAAAAAACATGGATGCTCCATTGCTATGAATATATCTTATTAGCCATCCATAATTAACGTTTCTCATTATATGCTCCACACTTCCAAAAGCTAAATCAGCATGAGCTACATAATGCATTGCTAATACTATTCCTGTAATTATTTGAGTAAGTAGGCAAAAAGTCAGTATACCACCGAATGTCCACCAGTAGTTTAGATTCTTGGGTGTTGGGTAATCAGTTAAATGAGACGCTAGTGATAAAAGTGGAAGTCTATCATTAAACCACTTTCCTACTTTTGATTTTGGTACATATTCGTGATCACTCATTTTTTATCCAATCTTTATAGTATTATTATTAACAAATTCATATTTAGGTATTTCCATATTTTTAGGCGCAGGACCTTTTCTAATCCTACCTGAAACATCGTAGTGTGAACCGTGACAAGGACAAAACCATCCGTTGTAATCACCTTTGTTTTTTAATGGAACACATCCTAAATGTGTACAAACTCCTAACATAACTAACCATTCATCTTTTCCACTTTTAACTCTTTCTTCATCTTTTTGAGGATCAGGCAACTCTGAAATTATAACAGATCTTGCCTCTGCAATCTCTTCTTCGGTTCTTCTCTTTAAAAATACTGGTTTTCCTCTCCATAAAACTGTAATGGATTTACCTGGCTCAACTTGACTCACATCTACTTCAGTTGTTGCGAGTGCTTTTTGGGCTTTATCAGGATTCATTTGATCTATTAAGGGCCAAATCACAGAACCTATCCCAACGGCTCCTACTGTATAACTTGCTGTAAACAAGAAGTCTCTTCTGTTAGTTTTTTTTTTTGTCTGGCTCATATAAGATGTTTATAATGTTAGATACTTATTAAAACTAAATTATATTATTTTCTAGGGTCAGAATGACACATAAATTATAAAATAAAATGATAAACATTGCGCTTTATAAGCCCGATATTCCTCAAAATACTGCTGCCATAATAAGATTAGGGGCATGTTTGGGTTTAAAAATCCACATTATTGAGCCTGTGGGGTTTAATTTAAACGACTCACGCTTTAAAAGAGTTGTGATGGATTACATAAATTTAAGTAAAATATATAGATATCAAGATTATGAAAGTTTTAAAAAAAAAAATGCCAAATCGAGAATTGTTTTAATGACAACAAAAGCAAAAAAAACGTACCATAAATTTATTTTTAGAAAAAATGATATATTATTTTTTGGTAGAGAAAGTGCTGGGGTACCAGATAAATTGCATAAAGAAATTAAAGATAAAACAAAAATACCAATGTATGGAAAAGCTAGATCTCTGAATATTGTAGTATCAGTTGCTATAATTGCATCAGAGGCTATGAGACAAAATAAATTATTATAATCATGAGGAACCAAGAAAATAAAAAAAAATTAGTTAATAATTGGTTTAACTTCATTCAATCACAAATTTGTTTACAATTTGAAAATTTAGAAAAAAATTTTTTTAACAAGAATAAAAGATTTAAAAAAAGAATATGGAAAAAAAGTAACAATGAAGAAGGAGGTGGAGCTTCATATTTGTTAGAGAATGGAAAACTTTTTGATAAAGTTGGAGTAAATAAGTCAACAGTATCTGGAATTTTTAAAAAAGAGTTCAGATCAAAAATATTAGGAGCCGGTCATGATGGAAAATACTGGGCATCTGGCGTTTCAGTTGTTGCTCATATGAGAAATCCAAAAATACCTGCCTTACACTTTAATACAAGGTTTATTGTTACTTCTAAAGAATGGTTTGGAGGTGGTATAGATGTTACACCCAGCCAAAAAGATAAAAAAGAAAAAAATATGATTCATAGTAAGCTAAAGCAAATTTGCTATAATAATAATAAAGATTACGTTAAGTATAAAAAATGGTGTGATAAATATTTTTATTTACCTCATAGGTCGGAAGCAAGAGGAATTGGTGGAATTTTTTTTGATTATGAACAAAAAAAATGGGAAGAAAATTTTAAATTTATTAGAGAATTAGGTTTGGGTTTTATAGATATTGCAAAAAAAATAATTTTAGATAAAAACAAACTAAAATGGAATAAAATTGAAAAAGAACAACAGTATTATAAGCGTGGTAGATACATTGAATTTAATCTTTTATATGACAGAGGAACTAAATTTGGATTAAATTCAGGTGGGGATATAAAGTCAATACTCATGTCGCTGCCACCAAAAGCAAAATGGAAATAAGATATGGATAAAGAACCAATTACAGTTCAAGGACTCGAAAAAATTAAAATGGAGTTAAAAGAATTAAAAAATATTAAAAGACCTAAAATAGTAGAAGCAATTGCAGAAGCTAGATCACATGGAGATTTAAAAGAGAATGCAGAATATCATGCTGCTAAAGAACAACAAGCTCAATTAGAAAGCAGAGTTGTGGCAATCAATGATATTATTGCTAGAGCAAATGTAATTGATGTAACTAAAATTGAAAATAATGGAAAAGTAATTTTTGGCGCAACTGTGACTGTTCAAGATTTAGAAACAAATAAAAAAACACAATATAAAATTGTTGGGCAAGACGAAGCAAATATCTCTAAAAATTTGATTTACTTTAAAAGCCCTATTGGACGTGCTTTGATTGGTAAAATCTTAAAAGAAATGGTGACTGTTAAAACTCCATCTGGAGAAAGAAATTTCGAGATTTTAGAAATTAAATATATTTAGACATTGCTTCTTTGATTTTCTTATCAATATTTTCATCTGATAATGAGTAATTATTATTAATCCAGTCTGTCTCTAGTTTATTTAATACTTCTCCAACTTCTTTTCCTTCTCTTAACCCCTTGGAAATTAAGTATTTACCGTTAAAAGGAAATTTTGGTGCAGTGGTATTTTTTATATTATCTCTAATTTTTGTGAATTTTTCATCACTCATATTTCTATTTGCAAAATATAAAAATGTATTAAGTTCTAATAAATTTTCTTTACCATATAAGTAGACATTTTTTTTAATATTTTTTTTAAAAAAATCAGTATCCTCTCTATAGCTTTTATATAAATTAGATATAAAATTTAACTCAATTTTAAGCTTGTTTCCTACCTTATACTTATGACAAAAATATTCAAAATTATTAGATTTGTCTATTAGTAAAATTCCATATATTAATTTTTTAGAAAATTTTTCTAAATTTTCAAAATTATTTTTTTTACTAAGTCTATTTAAATGTTTAAGTTCAGGAAATATCAATAAAAATAATTTCGTTATTTTTTTATTTTCATTAATCTTAAAAAAATTATTTAAACTAATAATTTTATTAAGCTCATTTAGTATTCGTTCTTTGGATAAATTTACAATACCATTTAAATTTAACATAATAGCTTCTAATGTAGTGTCTTCTACATGGCTATTATATTGAAGTGAAAATCTAATAAATCTTATAATTCTCAAAAAATCTTCTTCTATCCTTTTATTTGGATCACCAATAAATTTTACTATATTATTCTTTAAATCTTGAATACCTAACTGGGGATCAAAAAACTCTCCCTTTCTATTCATATAAATAGCATTAATTGTAAAATCTCTCCTGTTTGAGTCTTGAACCCAACTATCTGTGAAAGAAATTTCCGCGTGTCTACCATCAGTTTTAATATCTTGTCTCAAAGTTGTAATTTCAAGTTTAGTATTATTCAGTAAGAGTGTTAGGGACCCATGATCAATTCCTGTTTCAATTATTCTAACTTCTGTATTCTTGAATTTTTTTTTTAATTCTTCTGGTGTTAAGATCGTAGCGACATCTATGTCATCAATTTCCTGATCACATAAAAATTTTCTTATGCAGCCTCCTACAAATAAAGCTACTTTTTGATCTTTGAATTTGTCTTTTTCAAGAATATTAAAAACAAAATTTAAATCCTTAGATTTATAGAATGGAAATAATTTTTTTTTTATTTTATTTATTAATTTGTTATCTAAATATAAATTTTTCATTATTTGGCTGGGGCACTAGGATTCGAACCTAGGATGGTGGTATCAAAAACCACTGCCTTACCGCTTGGCTATGCCCCA
>MDTG01173248.1_pt1 | contig 12128 bp, 12 predicted proteins | sample 811421 | NCBI WGS metagenome assembly MDTG01 (sample SAMN05326645, study PRJNA326480) | marine metagenome | isolation source: seawater | place: Pacific Ocean: South East | collected 2011
TATTTAAAAAAACCAGAAATATATACATCGTGGGAAGAGTGTGAAATACACAACGATATAGACATAAACAGAAAAGATAAGTGGGGAATGATATGGGTGAAGTAACATTGCAAATTTATATCTCACAAGACCAGAATGGCCCTGGGAAGGTTGTGAAAAATTTATTAATGGGGTTAAATGAACTTAATATTAATTACACACTTAACCAGGCACCAATTGAAGGCACTAAAAAACTGGCGCTATCTAAGCATCAAATAATGAATACGCATATTGAAGAATTGTTTATAGGGCCAAATATATGTGTCTTGCCTGTAGATGAGCCAATAGTTATGAGTCAACGTTATAAAAAATATATAGTCAATTCAAATTGGACTTATAATGCTTATAGTAAATGGATATTAGATGATAAGCTGGCTATTTGGCCAGTTGGCATTGATACTGATTTATTTTCTGACAAATCCTTATGTTCTAAAACAAATGACTGTTTAATTTATTTTAAAAGACGCGATAAAGATGAGTTGCAATCAATAATAAAATTTTTAAATGAACGAAACCAAAGTTTTGAGATTATAGAATATGGTAGCTATGTTGAATCAGATTTTATAAAAACAATTGAACGAAGTAAATATTCAATTGTAATTGATAACTGTGAAAGTCAGGGTATTGCAATTCAAGAGATGATGAGCTGCAATTTACCTTTGTTGGTATGGGATGTTACACATTGGGATGATAGAGGTGAAGAGTTTAGGGTGGAGTCTAGTTCGTCTCCTTATTGGAACGAAGTGTGCGGTATTAAAGTTTTTAATTTACAATCTATAAAAGATAGTTTTGATGATTTTAAAAACAATTTAGAAAACTTCAATCCTAGAGAGTATATTATAAAAAATCTATCAATTGATAAATGTACTAGATTGTTGTTAAACATAATAAAACATAAATAATATGGTTGTAAGCGAAACAAATAAAAAAATATTACTACAAACACCCAAATGTGCTTCATCAACAATTAGTCAAATATTTCAAGAAACATATAAGGACAGTAGGCATATTGGCGGTCATGAGCCTAAAATTAATATTAATTTAATTAATGGCAATCTAAATGACTATTATAAAATACTGCCAATTAGAAACCCATATAGCAAACTAGTTAGTTTTTGGTGGACTATAAAGGATTCTAAAGACCATATGCGCTTTAATAGTGGTGGTGATTTTAATAGTTTTATCAAAACACTAAACAAATACATGAACTCCCAACAGCATACTATACCACAATATCATTATTATGAGGGTAATGAGATAAACAAAATTATTAGGTATGAAAATCTTTTAGAAGACATAAAATCAATGGATGATTTTAAAAACATAAATGAATTACCACACATAAACCCAGCTTCCGTGTTTTCAAAAAGGGAAAAGCCCTACATGGACTTTTATAATAAAGAATCTGTAATTATAGTAAACAATCTATATAGTAAAGATTTTGAACTATTCAAATATGAAAAAAAATGAGATTCTACAAATCAAAAGAAACTATAGAAGAGATAAAAAGAATAATTAACAACAAAGAACATGGTCTTTATCTTAGGTTTGGTGATGGTGATGTTAATTTAGCCAATGGTAGCAAAGACTTACTACAAGCCAGTAATGAAGCGCTGAAAAAAGAGATGATAGAGGCGTTTAAAATTAATGATGTAAATGTATTAAAAGCTCTACCGCTACATTGCGAAGAATATGGATTAGAAGTCGGTATGTTCCCAGGAAATCATGAGTGCGATAAGGTGTGGGCTGACAACCTACTAAATAAAGTAAAACCATTTTGGGGTAAATCGTTTGATAAAATATATTCACCAGTTGCTTTACACTTTTTAGCAACAGTAGAACCTGATTACATTTTAAATTTTTTTAAATTTTTAAAACTCAACAAACCAATTGCTATCATAGGCAACAAAAACATACAGCCAGAAATAGTTGATAAACTATTTGGCCTTGACTGCAAGCACATTAAAACTCCAATCGAAAATTCATTTAACTCGATAGATAGTTCTGAATTAGAGTTTGACAAAATATACAAACCCAATCAATACAATCTAATAATTACAGCAATGGGATGCTCTGGCAGGGTGTTGCAAAAAAGACTGTACAAGAAATATGATAATATATTTATTTTTGATTTCGGCAGCTTAATGGATGCTTTATGTGGTTGGAACACAAGAGCATGGATTGAGTTAAGTAAATTTAATAAAGATGAATTTTTAAAAAAATTATATGCATAGTGAATTAGATAGAATTGCTAAAGAAGAAAAGACAGACAAAAGCAGTGAGTGCCATGGATACGCTGATAAATATGATTTTTATTTTAGTAATTTAAAAAATAAAAAAATAAAAATGCTTGAGATTGGAGTTTTAAAAGGGTGCTCTTTAAACATGTGGAATAGGTATTTTTCAAGCGTCAATATTCACGCTATAGATATCAATCCTGATTGTAAAATGCATGAAAAAGAAAATATAAACATATATATTGGCGACCAATCTGATACAAATTTTTTAGAGCAAAATTTTAAAAGTCATGAATTTGACATCATTATTGATGATGGCAGCCATGTGCCCATACATCAAATGGCTTCATTTGAATTTTTTTTTAAAAAACTAAAACCTGGTGGACTTTATGTTGTGGAAGATTTACACACGTCATATTGCCCTAATCCAATTTTTTCTAAAGACGGCTTAAATTTTGTGGACTATCTTAAGGACAAGGTTAGTGACTTACAGCTAAATGGTAAAGATGCTGTTGAGTGGTCATATGGTGACAAAAAAAATCACCTTAACGCTGTGGGTTGGGATAAACTAAATACTTATAATTATTATGAGAAACACATAGAATATATTCATTTTTATAAAAGTATTTGTTTTATAAAAAAAGAAATCTGGTGATGAAAATACTTTTAACTTCAGCACTAATAAATAGACATTTTGAAGAGAGGAGAAAAGAGTATCTTAAATCAATTAAATATTTTGAAGATGAACAGTTATTGGACAGAGTTTCGATAATTGAAACCGTTATAGAATCCAACTCTTTTCTTGAAGAACTAGGTTATGATGTTTTTTATAGCAAAACGCTAAATAATAGTCTAAAAAACAAAGGAGTCAAAGAAATATTGGCAATAAAGAAATATTTAGACTCAATCAATATTGATGCAGATGAGTTAGTTGTTAAATTAACTGGTAGATATAGATTAGAATCTAATTTTTTTATAAACTCAATAATGGAAGATGATAATGACGCATACTACCTTCAAGTGGATAATCAAACATTTTTTGGTTGTTTTGCGATTAAAAAAAAGTATTTAGATGAGTTTATTTCTACATTAAACCTGCAGGAAATGGAAATAGGTATGATTAATATTGAACTTATGTTTGCCAATTATCTTAGAGACAAAAAAATTAAAAAGAAAAAATTAAAAAAGCTGGATTTATATTCTAACATAAACAATGAAGATATTGTTATTTGGTAATCAAAATTTAGAACCCACACACTAAATATTTAATAGGGTTGACTTTTTTATAATTTTACCTATGTTTAAAACAAATAAAAACAAATGAGCAGCACAAAAAACAAAGTTAAAAAAGCTTTTATCACAGGAGTAAATGGTCAAGATGGTTCATATTTAACTGAACTACTTCTTGAAAAAGGATATGAAGTTCATGGAATGATTAGGCGCTCTAGCTCTTTCAACACAAAAAGAATAGACCATATAATAGATAAGAATCCTAATTTTAAATTTCATTACGGAGACGTAACAGACCCGTTGGTAATATCAAATTTAATATCTAAAATACAACCAGATGAAGTCTATGGTCTCGCTGCTCAATCTCATGTTAAAGTATCTTTTGAGTTGCCATACTACACTGCTCAAACTGATGCGCTGGGGACTTTAGCAATGTTAGAAGCAATAAAAAATCATTGCCCTCATGCAAAATTCTATCAAGCATCAACATCTGAACTTTACGGAGGAATGGGATACAACATGCCAGAAAATGGTTATACAGAAGATTCTAAGTTTCATCCAAGAAGCCCATATGGGGTTGCCAAACTTTATGCTTTATGGATAGTTAGAAATTATAGAGAGGCTCATGGTTTATATGCTTGTAATGGAATACTTTTTAATCACGAATCAGAAAGAAGAGGAGAAACTTTTGTAACAAGAAAGATTACTACAAATCTAGCCGAAGTCGCTTGTGGAAAAAGGGAAGTGTTAAAGATAGGCAATCTTGATGCAAAAAGAGATTGGGGCCATGCAAGAGATTATGTTGACGGAATGTGGAGAATGCTTCAACTAGAAGAGCCTGAAGATTTTATTTTAGCCACAAATATAGCATATTCTGTTAGAGACTTTATAGAGGAAGCCGTTTCTTATTTTGATTATGAAATAGTTTGGAAAGGCCAAGGAGTAAAAGAGAAAGGATATGATAAGTCTACTGGAAAATTATTAGTTCAAGTAGATGAAAGATATTTCAGGCCTTCAGAAGTAAATACTCTTTTAGGAGACTACTCTAAGGCGGCCAAAAAGTTAGATTGGGCTCCTGAAATAAGCTTTAAAGAGCTTGTAAGGCTTATGTCTGAAAGTGATAGGTCTAAACTAGAAAAAAAGGGTCATAAATTTTATACAATAGATAAATAATGAATAGAGTATTAGTTACTGGTGGTAATGGGCTTGTTGGTTCTCAGTTTAATGGAGAAAAGTATCACAAGATAGGCTCTAAAGAGTATGATTTAATTAACCAAAAAGAAGCTTACCATATAATTAAAAAAGATTGGGATGGTGTTATTCATGCAGCGGCTAAAGTTGGCGGTTTAATGGGAAACATGAATCATAAAGGAGAGTTTTTCTATAAAAACATCATGATGAATACAAATGTGATAGAGTCATGTAGGCAAGCTGATGTTAAAAATTTGGTTGTATTTTTATCTACATGCGTTTTTCCTGATGGTGTAGAATACCCCCTGGTTGAAAAAAGTATACATCTAGGCCCGCCTCACTTTAGTAATGATGCCTATGCTTATTCGAAACGTATGGCAGAAGTTCAAATAAGAGCATATAGAGAACAGTATGGCTTAAACTACAAATCGGTCATACCTACTAATATATATGGAATAAACGATAACTTTGACATAAAAAACGGACACGTAATACCTTCTTTAATTCACAAGTGCTACGTTGCCAGAGAAACTAACACCCCATTTGTTATATGGGGGAGCGGTACACCTCTTAGAGAATTTATATATAATAAGGATGTTGCACAATTAACAGAATGGGTTTTAGAAAATTATAACGAAGATGAGCCAATAATATTATCAACTTCAGAAGAGCTTTCAATTAAAGATGTTGTCGCCATAATTGTAGAGTTAATGAATTTTAAGGGAAAGGTTAAGTGGGATAGTGATAAACCAGACGGCCAAACTAGAAAGCCTTCAGACAATTCTAAAATAAAAAATTATTTACCCGATTTTAAATTTACACCTTTGTATAATGGATTAAAAGAAACTATAGAGTGGTTTGAGCTTAATTACAACACTATTAGAAAGTAAATAAATTATACTAAACCATCAATTCAATAAAGAAAAATATACTAGTAACTGGTGGCTTAGGCTACATAGGAAGCAATACTGTTGTCAAACTATTAGAAAGTAAATACAATCCAATTATAGTAGATAACCTTTCCAATAGCGACCTGTCCAGATTGGAACAAATAAAAACCATAACTAATTCAGAGCCTAAATTTTATAAAGGAGACATAAGAACTATTAATGGTGTTAATATACTATCGGATATAATGAAGTCTAATGACATAGATTCTATAATGCATTTTGCTGCATTTAAATCTGTAAATGAATCTGTAAACAACCCTTTAAAATACTATAACAACAATATAAGCGGAACCATTTCTTTGTTAGAAATGATGAAAGAGAATAATGTTAAAAATATAATATTTTCATCCTCATGTACCGTTTATGGACAGCCAGACAAATACCCTGTATGTGAAGAAACTCTTACAAAGAAACCAGAAAGCCCATATGGAGAAACTAAACAAGTTTGTGAAAACATACTTGAAAACACTTCAAAAAAAGAAGATATAAACGTAGTTTCTTTAAGGTATTTTAATCCTATAGGCTGCCATCATTCAGGACTACTTTCAGACACGCCCAAAGGAACACCAGAAAACCTAATGCCATATATAATTGGTGTTTTAAAAAAAGAATATGAATATTTAAGAGTTTTTGGAAATGATTATAACACCAAAGATGGAAGCGCAATAAGGGACTATATAGATATTTCAGATTTAGCAGAGGCTCACGTAAAAGCGTTGGACATTGTAAGCAAAAACAGCTATCAAAACATAAACGTAGGTTCTGGTTGCGGATATTCAGTTATGGAAATTATTGATTGTTTTAAAAGCTTAGGGTATGAAATACCATTTAAGGTTTTCCCCAAAAGAGATGGGGACATAGAAAGTATATATGGAAACATTTCAAAGGCCAAAAATATAATGTGTTGGGAACCTAAAAGAAGCGTTGTAGACAGTGTAAAATCTATATTGAAATTAATAAAATAATAAAAACTTGCAATTTAATAAACTTTTCTTTTTATTTGTTTACCAAATGAACTTAAATAAACATGAGATTTAAAGATATGACTTCGCGCGACATTAAGCGTTTTTCAGAAATCTATAAAGATAAAAGTTTATCTTGGGACAATAGAATGAAAGCCTTAATGAAGCTTACGGGCAAATCAGAAAGAACAGTAAGAAAGTGGGCATCAGAAAAATTAGAGCTAAACGAAAAAAAAGAAACCTTGTCGGCAGAGTATAGTCAAGCAAAGAAAAAAACTTTTGACAAGAAAAAGAAAAAATTCATAATCACTTGGGCTCAAAACAACACACCAGTTCATAAAGAGTTTTTCAAAAACCTAACATCATATGCCAAACATATAGATGCGGACATTCATGTTATAGCTGGTAGATATAAGAATCCAACATCAATGTGGTCTTCAGAACAAGAAGAAGACGAAAAGTGGGATGCAAGAGTCCAGCCTTATTTAGATGCAAACAGACATAATATACATAAATATGTTTCAATTATGTCTGATGTTAAAATACAGCCTACAGCTGTAAATCCTATGACTGGTATGCATTCTATGTCTGGAATTAATTCTTGTATTTTTGGTTCTCCTAAATTACAGATGGAGATGATACCAGTAATAGAAGGTGAAAAATCTAAAATGATGTTAACAACAGGGTCTTGTACTGTTAAAAATTATACAGATTCAAAAGCAGGCAAGAAAGGTGAGTTTCATCATGTGATAGGTTTTACTATTGTTGAAATAGAAGATAAAGATACTTTTTATATTAGACAAGTTTCTGCTGCAGATAGTGGAGACTTTTGTGACCTATACAAAGAGGTTATTTATGATAAAGAATCTGGAAAAACTTTAATAAAAAAAATAAAAGAAATAGAAGCTTGCATTTTGGGTGATTTACACTGGGGTCACCACGACTCGGAAGTGATTGACATTACACATAAAATGTTAAAGAAAATAAAACCGAAACACGTTTTGTTGCACGATGTTTTTGATGGTTACTCAATATCTCATCATGACATGAAAGACCCTTTTGCTCAATACGGAAAAGAAATAAATGGGAACAATGATTTAGAAAAAGAAGTTTCTGAAATGCTTGACGGCCTATCTCAATTCAAAGACTATGAAAATGTTGTAATAGTGAGAAGTAATCATGATGATTTCTTGGACAGGTGGGTTAAAAATGAAGATTGGAAAAGGCAGCCTACACCAAAAAATTCACCACTATACATGGAGTATTCGGCCATATTGCTTAGACAATATGCACAAAACCCGAGCGACATAAAGGGTATAATACCATTTATAATAAGAGATAAATATCCTAAATTTAAAACTTTAGGAAGAAGAGACTCTTATAAGGTGCTAGACTGGGAACTTGGTCAACATGGGGACATAGGCTCTAATGGCTCTAGAGGTTCCTTGTTGCAAATGAGAAAGTTAAATACAAAAATAGTTGTTGGGCACTACCACTCACCAGGAAGAAAAGATGGTGCTTTAGCAGTTGGTACATCCACTCACTTAAGGGTTGGATATAACAATGGACCTAGTTCATGGTTGCAATCTCATGTTATAATACATAAAAATGGAAAAGCTCAACATCTTAATTTTTTCAGAAATAAAGATGGAAAAATAAATTATACGACCTCTAAATAGTTTTAAGATGAAGCTAACAAATAAAGAGAAGCATTTAATAAAAAGCGGTAAAAAAATAGAAACAATTAATTTTTGTAGGGATATTAAGGTTCCTGCAGAGCATATATTTTGGTTTGTAGATAAGCTAGAAAAGGAAAAATTTTCATTAAAATCAGATTCCACAAGGGTTGGAGCATCTTTAGTTTTAAAAATGTTTAAAAAAAGCAGTAAATTTAAGTCTAACGAAGGCTCGTTAAAAAGAGCAATATTTAAAGCAAGTCAATTTGTGGAAACTGATGAAAGCGAAAGGTCAAGAATTTTAGAAACCTTTGATAATGGTTACTACATTCAACTGCTTACATATAAAGAATTATATTTTGAATCAAAAGCAATGAGGAATTGTGTATTCGACATGTCTAGTGAAGTTAAATCAAAAAAGATAGCTATTTTGGCATTGAAAAACAGTAAATCAAAAACTATTTGTCATATCCAAGTAGGTATTAACGGAAACCTTGAGCAACATTATCAATTTGCTAATTCTGAAGTTGAAATAGATGCGTGGATTTATATTAATAAGTTTTTTGAAAAATACAAAAGCATAGAAATCGATGAAATAATGTTGCAAAAAAACATTACTAAACTATATTCATTAAATAATTTTTACCCTTTTAATGTAAGAAGCTATTTGCCTACAGAAAAAAGAGTTTCTTTACTTGACGATGATGTTAATGGTGTTTATAATATCGGAAAGATATGTCTAAAAGATTATAGCTTACAACCCGAGAAAGCAACAAAACAACAAGAGCTAATGAGTTATGAAAACATAATGTCAGAGATAGGCATGTTGAAAAACAAGTTTTTAAAACAAATAAATGACTTAGAAAAAAGCCTAGAAGTTTCAGAAAAAAACTTTTTTATTCTGAATGATGATATGTATTTTAAGATTTTCGGAAAAAAAATAAAATATAAAAAAAGACTTACTAATTTAATGTCTACCATGATTGGAAAGTCTCAACTTATTGAAAACCCAGAAGAGCAAGTCACGAGGCCTGTGAGACAAGAGTTGTTTGACGATTTTTTTCGAACACCCGATGAGGGAGATATTGATGAGGGAGATATTGCAGACTTCTTTGAAGAAGATGTTATAAGAGAAGCCGAAGAAGAAGTGATAATTGATGAGCTTACTGAAACAGAAGATATAGATTTAAGTCTATTTTGAACTGTAAATTAATTAAAACAAGAATTAATTTTATATAAAAACTATAAGTTAATTCAAAAATTATTATATTTGTTATAAGAATAAAAATTAAATAAATCCAATATGTCAGACACTAAAATAGTTGAAAAAGAGTTTAAAATCTTAATGATAGATAGTAGAAATAAAAATCATAGGGCATACACAAATGATGTTGTTAATCCTTGGCTAAATAATCCTATAAATAATTCAGATAATATAAATGAGGGTTATGATTTAGAGTATGCTATTGACGATGAAGAGCAAGGTTTGACTAGAGATATATATAATGAGTTCACTTTAGATTCATTGAGTTGTGGTGTCGTAAACAAATTAAAAATAGATGAAAACGGTTTTCTTTGTGCCAATGTTAGGTTCAAATTGCCAGATGCTTGTGGGGGACTAACTAGCGATTTATATTCAGACGAATCCAATTTAGAAAATTATGCTATTGTACCAAAAGGTAAGGGTTCTGTAAAAAACCAAGAAGTACAAGATGACTATGAATTATATGGATTTAATTTAATTCTTAAAAAAGACTCTTCATTTGAATATGATTCTGAAACAAAAGAAACTGAACCAGCTGAATAGAAAATATTAGATTCAACAATAAAATAGCCCCTTACTAAAAGTTTGGGGCTTTTTTTATTTACATTTTTTAATTATAATTTATTTTGAAAATAAAAATTATGTCTGAAAAAAGAAAAGTATTAGCAATAGGTATAGATGGAACTATAAGAGATTTGTTCTCGCAGTTTGACAATTTTTATAGAAGAACTTTTATAAGAAATGATTCTTTAGTTCAGATGAATGATAATTTTCAATATGTAGAATCTCCTGAAGAAACAGAAGAGGAAAAATTATCTTTACAAAGAGAGATTGATGAAAAAATAAATTTACCTCTAGACACTTTTGATTTATTAAATCATTATCACTTTGACACTAGAGAGGATTTAGAATCTTTTATGTATACAGATTGCTCTTTTCAGATATTTGGCTCTTCCCACGCTTTCCCCAAAAGCATGGATTCAGCAAACTTTTTACAAATATTTGGTGATGTTTCTAACTTGTTTGATGTAGTATTGTTTGCAAAGTGCAAAAATACATCAATAGTTTCAACTTATCATTTTTTAGCAAAAAACGCATGTAAAATAAAAAACATTTCGTTTGTAAATGAGTATGAAGATATTTGGGATTTTGCAGATGTGGTAATTAGCGATTGTCCTCAAGTTTTTGAAACAAAACCAGAAAATAAAAAATGCATAAAGATAAATCACATGTATAATTCTTATTCACAAGCTGATTACTCCTTTGATTCAATAACTGAAATAAAGAACGAAGAATTCATAAAATCATTATTTAAATGATGTTTATATTAATTAAATTTTTAAACCAATTAAAAAGCTTCGATTTTTCGAGGCTTTTTTTTTGTTATCATTTACTTTTAAAATTTAGATATTATTTTAGATACCAAATAAAAATAATAAAATTATGGAAACAGTTTCTCAAGAAATTTCGCAAGAAGAAGCGCTAAAACAAAGAGAGGATGCAATTGCAAAACTAACTTCTAAATTAGAAAAAGATGAAAACACAGTATATATATATTGCCCTGCAATGAGCAACCCAAGTGGAGGTATTTCTGTCTTGTTTCAGCATGCAAAGATACTAAAAGACGCTGGTAAAAACGTCTCAATAGTTTATGAACCCACTCAAAACAATACAGCTTCTCTAGAGGCAACAAAAAAAGCTAGACTAAAAGGCGCCAAAGAGCCTGTAATCATTTTTGACAAGTTTAATCCAACATGGCTGGGGAGTTTAAAAGATGAAATAGATATGAGATGTTTAGCCGAAGGCGAATTAACATACTCAGATGGCACCACTGAAAAAGTGGAGTCCTTAATGATGAACCCAGAAGATATTATGATTATACCAGAAGGTTTTCCTAACGTAATGGAAAATACAGCGCAACTTCCTTGTAAGAGAGTTGTTATGGCACAAAGTTGGTACTATATTTTGTCTGGTTTAAAGGTTGGACAAAAATGGCAACATTTTGGAATCAAAGATGTAATTTCAATTTCAGACGGAATCACTGAATACTTGAACACAGTTATGCCTGGTTTAACTATAAGAAATTATAAACAAGGAATTGATAGAGATTTGTTCAGCATTCCAAAAAAAGTTTCTGATAAAGCGCCTATGATTTCATATATGCCAGGAAGAGGTCCTGAGTCTCAAATGAAAACAAACACTGTTATAAGAACTTTTTATGAATTTTATCCTCATTATCGATGGATTAGATTTGCACCACTCCAAGGCTTGAGTAAGGAAGATTTTGCTAATCAACTTAAAAATTCAGCATTTGCTTTATATACAGATGAAATTGCAGGATTTGGCACACTTCCATTAGAGGCTATGGCTTGCGGTACTCACGTTATAGGCTGGACTCCCTTCGGCAGTAAAGAATACGTCAACGAAAACAATGGATTTTGGGCAGTAAATTCAGATGTATTTCAGCTTGCAGAATTAATAGGCATGGCACTAGATAGGTATTTTGCTGGGGCACTTGATGCTGAAGAGGTATCAAAAGAATATGAAAAAACACTATCAGAATATACCAATGAAAAAGA
>MDTG01347793.1_pt1 | contig 12128 bp, 6 predicted proteins | sample 811421 | NCBI WGS metagenome assembly MDTG01 (sample SAMN05326645, study PRJNA326480) | marine metagenome | isolation source: seawater | place: Pacific Ocean: South East | collected 2011
CTGATGTGTTACCACTACACCACAAGCGCGTCGTTGAAACAACACGCCCTCGACGTTTCGTCGGGAGCTTTATTATTAGATCATATTTTATCGTCTACGCTAGCCGGAAATCGAATCCGAGGCTCCAGCTGTTTTCTCTCATCAAAGAAGAAGAATTTCTCTCATCAAAGAAGAAGAAAACAAAGTTTTCATTTAGACCCTTTTGTTCTAGGGTTTAGAATAGTATTTATCTAAAATTCATTTTCTCCATTTTTTTGATATTTTTTCCTTCTCTCGATCTCGAAAGAAAAGAAGGGCCAAACAGAGCGATACAATCCTACGCGCTTTGCGTTTTGGTCTCTGTGCCACCAAAGAAGAAGAAGAAGAAGAAGAAGAAGAAGAACGCTCTTTCTTTCCAAGCGGAAAGCGAAAGCGAACGACGACTTTCCGATCTCGATATATATACGCGCGCGCGCATAAGTAGAGAGAGAGATCGAAGTAAGAAGAAGAAGAAGAAGAAGAAGTAAAGCGCATCTCGAAGAGGAGGAGGATTCTTTCTTCCCGAATCGACGAAGGCGGCGCGGGGAAAATTGATCTCGGGACCCATCGTTGAAGAAAAAGAAAAGAACGAAAGCCCTTTACGAACCATCATGATTTTGCACCAAAACGCCCACGGGGAAATGAACAGAGAGCAACGCGGAGAAGTGATCGTCGATTCGGTGCGTATCGCGACCGCGCACTTACCGCCGAGAAAGCGATACGAGGCGATGTTCAAGTGTTCCTTCGATCTCGGGTCCAAGAAGCACAGAATTTTGGACGAACAATACACGAATGGGAAAAACTACGTCGACATTTCGCGATTCGACTTGGGGGACCTGTTGAGACGATACGCGGACGGCGCGGAACACGTCAAGTCGAGAGAAGAGCTGATGAAAGAAGCGAAAAAAGAAATGGAAGAGAAAGAAGAACGAGCGAGAGAGATGCGGAAATGTGCGGAACAGAAGAAACAGAACGCGAAGAGAAAACAGGAAAACGCAGAGCGCGTCGCTCGGGAAGCGGCCGAAAAGAAGAAGAAAAATCAATCGAACGCGACGACGCCGGTCTCGACGCCGGTGAAGAAACAGAAGAAGGGAACAAACTCGAACGATTTTGGGACGACCGCGACAATTATGGAAAGGCCCAAAACACCAAAGAAACCGAGATCGTTGACGGCGTCGCAGAAAAAATCGCAAAGCTCTTTGAGCATCGACACGAAAGCGTCAATTGGGACGTTAAATAAAGGCAGCGATTCAGACAGCGGTGCGGCAGATGACGAGGCGACTAAAAAAGAAGAAAAAAAAACAGAAGAAGAAAAACCATTGACGGACGAGGAGTTGGCGAGAAGAATGCATTTGGAAATGAACGCCAGTCCGAGATTAGGAAGGACGAGTGGAAGAAACCGCGCGATGAGCTTACTGGGAAATTTTTAACAACTTTACCTTTTTGTACCATACACACATACAGCATACATATATATATATATATATATACACACACACACATGTATATATATACATATATATCGATTACATGATCAACCACTTTGGCAACTTCGATTTTTCCTCGTCTTTCAAGACCTCGTTCAAATACTTCTTCGCTTCGCTTGATTCTTTCAAAATCTTCTCGGCTTCGATAAACTGTTTCGATCGTCGTTCGAGCTCTGCAGTCGTGACGTTGATTTCATTCGTGAACGCCGCTCGTGCAATCCTAGCTTCTTCTATCGCCAACTTTTCGTATTCCTCTATCGCCGCTCGTCGAGCCTCCACGATCCTACTTTCGCTGTCGTTTTTTATCGTTTCAACCATAGCGGCAGTTTTCTTCGCCTTCTCCATGGCATCTTGGAGCTCTGTACGAATCTCCTGAACGGACTGTTTCGTCGCTTGGTTTGACCCGCCACCGCGTTGACCAATTGTTTCTTTCATCTTTTCCGCGTCTATTTCTAACTGTTTCACTGTTTTTCTCAGTTGCTCTTTCTCCTTGATTAAGGCGTCTTTTGTTTGTATCATCTTCTCCATCTCGAATTTGTGCTTATCATTGGACTCGTTGATTTGCTTTTGTACCGCGGCTAGATTTTCGACTAAGATTGCGGAGGAAGAGTCCGAAGCGTCTTTCGCTTCTTCTAATGCTTTTTTGTGCGTCTCTTCCAGTTTTCTCAAGTTTTCTTGATGTTCCTTTTTCAGCGTTTCCATCTCCTGTTGCAATCGCGCAACCTTCGACAACAAAATCGAATCCGCATTCTTCGCTGACTCTTTTGCATTTTCCAACTCTTTTGCGTGTTTTTGCTCAATCGTGGCTATTTGTTCTTTAACGTCCTCTTTCGCCTTTCCGGCTTCTCTTTTTGCCGCTAAAACTTCGCTCTCGCTTTGCTTCTTCAAGTTTTCCATTCGCGCCGACCACTCTGCCGTGCTGCGCGTCAGACTTTGTTGACTCGCATTCAACGCGCTTTCCAATGTCGCTATTTTTGTTCTAAGTTCTAACCCAATGGATTCAAATTCATTTTCTACTTGATTTTGCACGTTTTGTTTTTCCAAAAGCAACGCTTGGACGATTTTTTGAATCTCTCGATCTTTCTCTTCTTGCAACTTGGATAGCATAACCCCATCGACGTCTTCTTCGCTCACCATTCCTAATCCTTTCTGATTAACTGAAGTAGCAGCAGACGAGACTTTTTGTTCCTCTCTCATGCTCTCAACTTTCTTGGCGCTCAATCGTCTTTCCTTCTCCAAGGCTTCCGTGAATTCTCTTTGCGCAGCGTTCATTGCAGACTCGTGCGTCGCCTTCATCCTCGCTATCTCCTCTCCCAAACTCTTCAACTCTTCTTCGTACGATGTCAAAGATTGCTTTCTTCCCCGTTCTTTCCCGTCAATCGTTCGTTCGATTCTCGTGTTCATCTTTTGCATATCTGCGGAGCGTTCTTTGATAATGTTTGCCAATTTCTCCTCCGCCCTTTTCTTCTCCTCCAGCGCTTTTTGCATTTCGTTTTCAATCTTCTTCACGGACCGAGTCATTTCCTTCTCAAACTCTCTCGCCATGGCTCTTTTGATCGTCCCTACTGCAGAGGCAAAATCCGCCGACGCGCTCAACGTTTCGTTATTCAACGAGTCTCTCCCGGCTTTTGCCGCTTTCAACACGTTTTGCACAATCTTTACAGCCGTAAATGTTGCCATTGCCGCGGCGATGCCGCACATCGCCCCAACCAACTGCCACGGACTCCCTAGCCCGTAGCCCACCTTTGCAGCTTGCAAAACGACAATTCCTAAAACGCTCATCAACGAGTAGCTCGCGCATGCTAACGCGTACGATTTTATCGTGTTGCTCGAATACGCGTACTTGTTTTTCCACACGTTCCATGCGTACCCGACGAAAACAGACGCCGTCGCCGCTCGCGCGCACGTCGCCGTGGGTGTTCCAATCCATCGCGTCCATTCCATTCCGGCTCTGATAGATGCCGTTTGACTGCCAAATATCGCGAGAAACACGACGTCTGTCACCGCAATGGCGACGATGACGCCCAGAAATTTTATGCTCGGCCAGTACCGCGCGGTCATCGCCGAGGCGATACGCTTGGGCCCATCGGAATAATAATCCTTTTCTTTTGTGTCTGACGTCGTCGTGTCTCTCCTCGTCGAACTGCTGCCCCTCGCGACGACACCTTTTCTTCTTTCCTCATATGCGTTTGGCCCCGTCGTGTTGTTGTCCAACGAAGACAAAAGCGACGAGAGCGTCGAGAGTCTCGTTCCATCGCGTCGACCAAAACCAACGCCGGACGCATCATTATCATCATCCGCGGTCGCCACACCGCGCGCGAGGACGAATCGAACTTCGGGTCGCCGTCGCGCACGAAACGTCACTCTTCTCCTCCCCGAATGATGATGCTGATGATGGGATTGTGCCACCAAAGAAGCGCTCCTAAAAGGAATCATCGTTTTTGTCCTCGTCCTCGTCCTCTTTACCGACGCGATCGAAGACGACGCTCTGGTGGTGGAAGACGATCCGATCGTCGTCGTCGTCGTAGTCATCATCGGCGAGATCGGTTGCGACTCTTTCTTTCTTTCTTTCGCGTCGTCAAAAGTGACGTTTAATACGACGCGAGAGTGAATGATTTTGCACCTTTTGGAAACCCTAAACCCTTTTGTGTTTAGGGTTTAAGAGTTCAAAGGAAAAAAGAGAAGAAGGGACCAAAAGGGGAAAGGTTGAGGAGTAGTCCTCTCGATGAATTACATAATTGTTTTGTCGGTAAAGAAAGCACACGCACCAAAGCGACTTTGACGACGACGACGACGACGACGAGGGACCACGGGACACGAGGAGCACGACCCAACAGAAGAAGAAGCGTGTTGTGTGCTGCTGCTGCGCGCGAATGATGATGAAGAAGATCGTGGACGTCGCGGCGTCGTTGATGCCGGCGATTTCCTATGCCGATGCGCTCGGATACTCGACGCTGTTGACGAACGTGCAAATATGGCTGGGAATTCTGGGCGCGCTGGGATGGTTCGGAGGGCAGTGGTGCGCGATATCGACCATGTTCGGGATGCTGGCGCTGACGTCGTACGAAATGAACAGCAAGAATATCATGAAATATCTGTGCGTGTCGATTGTACCGCTGAGCATTTGCGATATCATTTGGTTTTCCACGTACGCGAAAGAGGCCCATTCGGTGAGGACGAAGTGGACGTTGGCGTGCGTGATATTCTTATTTTTCATGCGAATACCACAGTTTTTCGTGTGGAGTAAGATGTGGAGCACGGATTTCGGGGAAAACGATGCGTTCGATGGGCAGCAGCAGCAGCAGCAAGGTGGACAAGTAGGCGGCACGCAAACGCAGCAACAACAACAACAGTTTTCATCGCCGGGCGTAGGTGTTAGATTAGACGTCGTGCAGACAGAGACGCCTAATCAGAGAGACCCGAACGCTCCACCACCGTATCAGCCACCGAATGAGTTTGCTTAAATGCTAGGAAGAGGAAGGGTTGTGAGTCATCAGTAGTTTTGTATGAAGCGTTATGTTTATAAAATCGTCATCGTGTATTTCAGATTCTCATTTATATAACATGTCTCTTTCTTTCTAATGTGTTTATTGGTAATGTTACAATAGTCAAGAAGGCGCCTTCTTCCACTCACACTTCTTCCACTTCCACGGGGCTATAGGATTCTATAAGTTTTGCGTATTCATCTCTTTCTCTTTATTTTGTTTTTACTTGTTGGCGTCTTGCAACGGCGCTTGTCCGTAGTTCAGGGGTCGGCGGTACAGCATGATGTGAGGCTCTGGTCGATGAATCGCGTAGTGCACCCACCCGCGAGATTGTTGCACGCCCAATCCTCGCCATTCCGCCTGTACACGTCGAAGAAAGAAAGATAATGTGATTAGTCTTCTTTTCTCTATTCTTTGCATTCGCGAGATTTCAAAAAGAAGACACAGGGGAAAAGAAAGAGAACAAGGAATTTCTCGAGAGATATTGATGACAGAGAGACAATGGAAACATAAACGAGAGTATCTTTCGCAATCTGATCGACGCACCTCTTTCAACAACCTGTTCTTCGGCAGACACTTGGCGATATCCGGCGGTAAGACCACGTGTCTGTTTCGAAAAAAGAGAAAGATTGTTTGTCAGCGATCTTAGAGGGACAGAAAGACAACCGGAAAAAAATGGAAGAAGCCAGCGCGAGACCTCTTCTCTTGACTCCGTCGAAACCATGCCGACCACGTGCGCGTGTACCCGATTCCACCTTTCCGTGCGCACGGATTCGTAGTCATTCGTGCACTTGTTCGAACACGCCGCTTCTCATCGAGCGCTCGACATTTTGAAAAAAACGAGCGAAGATTAAAAATAAGCGAACAACGTTCGGGAGAAGATTCTCTCTCTATTCCAGGACGATGCGACCATTCAACTTTCATCCCTTCCACGGATTATCGCGAAGAACTAACACTCGTACCTGTATTCGTAGACATCGTCGTAGTATTTCTCGCTGTACTGTATTTGCGGCATGTTTTGTTTTCCTTCTTGTAAAGATTTTGAGTGAAGAGTTCGTACCCCGTTTCGAATTTTTTTCGTTAGGAGGAAGCAGATAAATAAATCAAAATCGGGAGGGATACTTAAAAATTCTTTCTCTTCCGTCTCTCTCTCTCTCTCTCTCTCTTTCCCTGCTTGTATGATGTGCGAATAAATATCGACACGTATCGCTCACTCGCTCGCTCTGTTACAACTCGTGTTCTTTTGCTATAAATATAATTTTAATTCAAAGATTCAAACGCGTTCACTTTGGCCGTGGCGAGCGCCTCGACCAAGTTCGAGGCGTCTCTCCCGCCGGCTTGCGCAAAGTTGGGTTTACCGCCACCGCCACCGCCACACGCTTTCGCAGTAGCGCCACAGATTTTACCGGCGTTGATACCTTTCTTCACAGCGTCGTCACCGGCGGCACAGACGATGGCGACTTTGGTGTTGTCGTCGGAAGCAGAAGCAAGGAGGACGAGGGCGTCAGGGCCTAAGGATTTGAGTAAAGATTCACAGGCAACTTTTAACGCGTCTGGCGCGACAAACTCATCCATTTTGGAAATCAGAATTTGAGTTTGTGCCGTTGGGTGAGTTTCCGCCAACGATTTCAAACTCGACGCTTTGGCGACGGTTAATTCGCCTCGTAACTTTTCTGCCAATTTTTGTTGCTCGAGCAAGTCCTTTTGTATAGATTTCACGCGCTCGGAGACTTCTTCTGGCTTGACTTTCAAACTTTTCGTCAAATCGTTGACAACTTGGGCGTTTGAGTTGACCAAATCAATCACGGCGGGACCCGCTACGGCTTCGATGCGTCGAATACCACTGGCAATGCCAGACTCGCTTAGAATTTTAAAACCGCAAATTTCTGAGGTGTTGGAGACGTGCGTGCCGCCGCAGAGTTCCATGGACACGTTCGGAACGTCCACGACGCGAACGACGTCGCCATACTTTTCGCCAAACATCATCGTTGCGCCTTTTGCTTTGGCATCCGCGATGGGCATTTCCGCAACTTCTAAATCCGTGGAGTCGAAAATCCATTGGTTGACTAAAGTTTCAATTTCCTCCAATTCGTTCGGTTTCGGCGTGCGTGAGGAGTTGAAATCGAATCGCAATCGGTCAAAGCTGACTAAAGAACCGGCTTGGGAGACGTCATCACCCATAACTTGCTTCAGAGCGCTTTGTAACAAGTGCGTGGCCGTGTGATTGGCTCTCGCTCTTCGCCTAGAATCTTTGTCGACTTTAGTTTCTAAAACGGAAGTCTTGGCGACAATTTCGCCGGATTCCACGCGCACACGGTGGGAAATGATGCGCCCACCGGCAGCATTTTGGACGTCTAAAACGCGAACTTCCGTATTGCTATTTTTCGTTAACATGACACCGACGTCGGCAATTTGACCACCAGACTCGGCGTAGAAAGGTGTTTGACTTAAAACGACGTCAACTTCGTCGCCTTCCTGGGCGTATTCGAGCATTTCACCGGTTTTCGGGTTAACAATGGCGAGAACTTTCGACTCTTGGGAGATTAAACTGTCGTACCCGATAAAATCAGAGTGATCGTCGTTGTTCAAATCGTCTGCGACGCGTGCTAACGCATCCCCAGCGGTCACGTCGACCGTCTTCGCAGCCGCGCGCGCCAAGTTCCTCGCTTTTTCCATTTCCATTTCGAATCCTTCCACGTCCACTTCCACGTCATTGTCTTCGGCAACATCCGTGGTGATATCTAAAGGAAACCCGTACGTGTCGTACAACAAAAACGCTTCGGCACCGGTGACGCCATTTTTATCCTTCTTCGCTCTCACAATGATATCTGCCAACAAGTTTTCGCCGTTCGCGAGTGTCTTTTTGAAGCCCAACTCCTCGCGTTCTAACTCGGCGTAAATTTTCTCGCTTCGTTTCATCACATTCGGATCGCATTCGGAAGATAATTCTACGGCTACTTTTGCAATCGAAGACGTAAACGTCTTCGAGTCGCCTTCTCCCTTCATGCCTAACAATTTACCACTTCGCACAACTCGGCGAATCAAACGTCTCACGATGTACCCTCTCCCTACGTTAGACGGAAACACTCCGTCGGAAATTAAATACGTCACGGCTCTGATGTGATCCGCGGCAACTTTTAACATCCGCTTCTGCTTTTCGTCGCACTCGTCGTACTTCAAATCTGCCATAGCGCACGCTTTCTCTATAATTGGCATCATCAAATCAGTTTCGTAATTGTTTGGTTTCTTTTGTAAAATCTGCGCGACTCGTTCTAATCCCATCCCTGTATCGATGTTCTTATTCTTCAGCGGGGTTGTTTTCCCGTTTGCATCTCTCGACAACTCCATGAAAACTAAGTTATAAAACTCTACAAATCTCGAGTCGTCGTTTAAATCCTTCACGCCTTCCACACCAAACTCGGGCTTGAAATCATAATACAACTCCGCGCATGGTCCACATGGCCCCGTCGGCCCAGCCGCCCAAAAGTTATCCTCGGCGCCCATTCTCAAAATTTTAGCTTCGGGAACGCCAATTTGATCCCTCCAAATACCCAACGCCTCGTCGTCGCTCTCAAACACGGACACCCAAATCCTGTCTGGGTCGATTCCGAGCTCTTTCACGCTCAACTCCCAAGCCCATTCGCACGCTTCCTTTTTGAAATAATCCCCGAAAGAAAAGTTCCCAAGCATTTCGAAAAACGTGTGATGTCTCGCCGTCACCCCAACGTTCTCTATATCGTTCGTACGTACGCATTTCTGACTAGTCGTCGCCGATTTCACCTCGCGTTCTTTCTGACCCATGAAAATTGGCTTGAACTGCAACATCCCGGCGATGGTTAATAAGACGGTTGGATCCTCTGGAACTAAAGAAGAGGACGGTAAAATCGCGTGACCTTTATTTTCGTAAAAGTCTAAGAACCGTTTGCGAATGGATCGACCGGAATTATCTTTGTTGGTCGACTTTTGAGTGTCTGCGTTCGCAGACGCAGTAGAAGAAGAAGCTCTGACGACGTGGCGACTAATCCTATCATTTCTCGCGGATTCGTTCCACACGCGAATAACTGTTTTCGCGTTTCTCGTGAACGACGCGCTCGTCGAAGAAGATTTCGCGGCAAACGAAGACCGCGAGTGCGTCGTCGGCATTAAACCTCCTCCTCTCGAGGAAGAAGAAGCAAAAACGCGTTGCACGAGCGTCAATTTCCCTCCATTAAGAAAACGGCGTTGCGACAACATCTTCTTGCTTTTATTACCGCGCACGTAAGCAGAAAGGGCGCTTTCCCTCCCAGTCTTCTATCCCTCTTCCTCGCTCTATCCGTGAGCGCGCGCGGGGACGTCTCGCTCGCCCTCTATGCCCTCGCGTTGCCCCTCTCGCGCGGAGAAAAAGTGAGAAAGAGAAGAAGTTTTTTTGGATAATTGTACACAGGTTTTTCCCTAAAAAGAAGTACAAAGAGGGAAAAAACGTAACGATGAACGATGTCAAATGAGGACAAATGTAGTTTTACGCGCGCGTACGCGTGAGATGTGAAGTTCACTTTTCTTCTTCACATGAACTGATCTTGGATTAAATTCTTTAATCCTTTCATTCTCTCTATGATCTCCGGCGCCATCATCCTCGCTGCATCGCCACCTAACGACGTCTTCAGGACGGATTGTTCTCTCGCCTCGAGAATGACTTCGATGGTTTGGAGCATGTTTTCGGGCGTGCACCAGAGCATATCTTCATTTCCGTCCACATTTTCCAGTTCCGGACCAGGAGTGAACGCTTGTTCGAGCATGTTTCTTTGTTCGATCGGGTCATCGACGGAGAGGACGAGTTTGAGGATACGCACTTCTTTCGGCTGTTGCCGGCCAACAGTGTCGCGCATTTTCGAGTAGAGGTGGACCATGACGTCTTTTACTTCTTCTTCCACGTACGGGGACTCTTTGACAGACATGTATGCTTTCGCAGCGGTGAGCATTAAAGCCGGGTCGAGCTTGCCCGTGGAGGCGAGTTCGTTGATTTTCGAGTCCATATCCTGCACAGTTTCAACTTTAAGAAGTTCCTGGAAATTTTCTGCCGCGTTGTCCAAGAGCTGTTGGTCTCTCGAAGCTTCGTCGAACTGTTCAACGATGCCTAAAACTCTCGAGGCAATCCTCGCTAAGTTTGTCGTCATTTCTAAATCTTTCTTCTCGTTGGCGCTCTCAATTTTATGCGTCAAGTATCCAAAAAATTCCGACGTAAACTCACCTCTTCGCAAAGGCACGAAACCCTCCAAAACGTCGTCGTCTTTTTCCAACAGTTCCAGCACCAAATCACGATAATTCGTACATCTCGCGTGTGTCTCTTTCAACTTTCTCAACAATCTCGCCAACAACAGTTCCTCTTCATCTCTGTTTTTCACCGTCGGATCTTCGTCAACTTTCTCCGCTCTCTCTTCGATCCTCGCGAACAAACCGTCGCATAAGTCGTACCATTTTTCCGAGCTCGCAAGGAGACCTATCCATTCTTCCTCGTCTTTCGTTCTGAATATGTTGATGAGTTTGTCGAACATTTCAGGGGACATGTCGATGATCTTTTCTTCTGATTGTTTCTTCGCGCCGAAATACGGTTGCGGTTGCTTTTTTTGGCTCAAATCAAATTCTGGGCCGACGGCTGGTAAATCGTCCTTCATTTGGTATGGAGTCGTGCCGATATCCGGTTGCGTGTAGATATTTTCTCGTTGCTTTTTCGGTCTTTTCGATGCGGCCATCGTTGGGACGCCGCGGTGGTGTCGATGATGACGAGAGGTGATCGTATTGCGCAGCGCGAGAGTACTCAAGTCGTGGCGGCTTGGGAAACCGTGCACACGAGAAGAGGATGATGACGCCAACGACGACGACGACGACGCGTAGAATTGAGAAGATTGGCGCCGCGCGCATTGTGCACTCGTCTCGATGAATGCGGTGCGAGTTGCCGACGCGAGCATGATTTGGTTTTGGATCCTTAAGATGTGTGCGTGCAAGGTGTTCTCGTAAAAATGGAATGACGATTCATCAGTCGAATTTTTCTACAACTACGAAAGGGAGTTCGTTTTGCTCACGACGATTTCATCCTCATCTCAGCGGCGTTCGCTAGGTTTTGCCTCAAGTTTTCCACCCTCCTCTTCCAAAAGAACATCTTGATTTTCGTGGCGTTTTTCTTGTACAGAAGCATGACGGCGAAGAATGCGTAGATGACCGCGAGAAGTTTAACGAGTCTCCGTTCGCGTTGCCAGTAGCGCTTGGTGAGGTATTTCCTCCATCGGAACTTTTTGAGTCTAGAGAACGTGGATTTTGTGTCGAGATGTCTTTGCGATGTCTTCTGATTTGGTTTTGGTTTCTTTTCGAAGACTTTTTCCGGGACGGAGCCGTCGAAACACCAGTCGTTTACTGTGTTCGATCGGTTCTTGTCGTCGCCCTCCTCGTCTTCGTCACCCCCTTCTTCATCATCATCTTCTTCTTCTTCGTCGTCGTCGTCCGTGCTACTCTTCTTTTTCCGAGCGACTACTTCTGCTCCCATCAGTTTCACTGCTTCATCCCATTCCTCGCTAAACTCCTCTAACTTTGCGCAAATCGCGTCCGTGCTCTTACACGGCGTCAACGCGTTCGTTCCAGAGCCGCCTTCGACGAAATATTCCTCCTTACACGCTTTATACAACTGCTTCGCGTACCCGGAACACACTTTAAATGTATTCCTAGCGTTCGAACTAGACGATGTGCTACCTTTGCTACTCTTTGTCCTTCGTTCAACTAACCCGTTCCCTCCGTTCCTCGCGTCGCACTTGCTACATTCGAATCGACTGTACAACGCCGCGCACCGCGCCGAGACCGACTGCCGTTGCATTTCGACGTGATGGACGAGCATTTTGTCTGTATCCTGCGGCGTGCAGCAACTCGAAGATCGGTAGTCGTCGCAGAACGTCAGCGGCGACCGCATCGGCGGTTGTTTCGTGTTCGAACACGTCGTCGTCGTCGTCGCATCTTCTTCTTTCGTCGCGCTCGACACAGACGCGAGACATACTAGAAGACACAACATCATTCCTAAAACGCAAAGTCTCTCTTCTTTGTGCATCAAAACCATCGTACTAATCGATCGTCTCTTTTTTATATCTCTCGCTTCTTCTTCTTCTTCTTCTTCTTC
>MDTG01021270.1_pt1 | contig 12127 bp, 9 predicted proteins | sample 811421 | NCBI WGS metagenome assembly MDTG01 (sample SAMN05326645, study PRJNA326480) | marine metagenome | isolation source: seawater | place: Pacific Ocean: South East | collected 2011
CGCTGGCACTCGCCTACGCAATTAGACATCCTGAAAATGTGGCACGTCTTATCCTGCGCGGTATCTTTCTCGGCACAGATGCGGAGGTGGATTGGTTTCTTAATGATATGGGACGCTTTTTTCCCGAAGCGCATGAAAGTTTTAATGAATTTTTGCCGCCTCAGGAACGCTCTGATCTGCTCGCAAGTTATTATAGACGGCTGATTGCTCCCGATCATCACACGCATCAGGCGGCTGCAGAGCGCTGGGCTTCATATGAAACAAGCTGCTCAACGCTCCGCTCCGGCGTGCGGCATGTCGGTGGCAAATCAGCTCTCAGCATGGCGCGTCTTGAAGCGCATTATTTCGTCAATCAATGTTTTCTTGCACCAAACCATATCCTTGAAAATCTTAATCGTATAAAGCATTTGCCAGCCGAAATCATACAGGGTCGACATGACGTCATCTGCCCTCCGGTCACTGCCAGAAAGTTGGCAACAGCTTGGGGCGCTAAGGCCCGGCTTAAGCTTATAGACGAAGCGGGACACTCGACTTTTGAATCTGGTATCGCTCATGCACTTCTGGCTGCTCTCGAGGAATGTCGCTGAACAATCCCTTTCGGTTCTTGCTTAAAATTAGGTTTTGTGTAAAGAGCTGCTCATCCCAAATGCAGTTGTGAATGAAATAATGCCACTCTTGAGAAGAAGAACATCCTTGGCTGTGAATATTAAAAAAATAGCCGCTTGGAGTATGATAAAAGCTCATACTTGGAAATGTTCAAATTGGGTAAAATTTCTGCATCAACCATAAAGAGACAAATAATGTGCATTTTGGTAAACGGATCCACTAGCATCTGACATTGTTGAAGGTGATATATGGACAGTTAGTTTATGTAACGTACATCTCCTTTTAACAAAACCAAAAGTATAAGCGCGTAGCCAACTTAATTAGCGTCTTGCGCCTTTTGGATATTATTCACATTTTCAACTGTCCGATCAATTGCTTCGCTGATGACATTGTAAAAGTGAACAAGCGTGCGACGCGAAGTTGAGTCAGCTGCGGCGAGGGAGCCGGCGTTTTCCAAAAGAAAAAGCAAAAAATTTAATGACAAAAATGGAAACGCTTGAGCTTGTGCGGACTTACTATATCATTAAACTGACGATTGGTTTTCGAATGTATGGTGGATATTGGTAAGCCAATGTCGACCGCGCTTGCAGGTAATTGAGTGTGCCGACTCCCGCACTCTAGTGAATTTTAATCTCAGGACCGGCAGAAAGTCACAGTGCAACTGAACGGACAGTCTCATGAATAGTAGCAGTGAAGATACAAATTTGGCATCAATCAGCTTTGAGGACGCGCTCGGTGAACTTGAGGAAATCGTAGTGTCTCTCGAACGTGGGGACGTATCACTTGATGATGCAATTGCGGCTTTTGAGAGGGGCACTGCGCTTAAGGCACATTGTCAGAAAAGGCTTGAGGAGGCAAGGATGAAGGTGGAGCAAATCAAGGTGCCTGAGCATGGCACACCGCCAAATAAAGCCAGCGCTTTTTTGCCTGAAAATTAATGCGCTATGAAATTTTCTGACCAACTCGCCTACGATGCAGAGGCAACAGCTGCAATGATTGATGACATCCTTAGCGCTGCTGTTTCATCAGCTCAACAACTGCGCGAGGCAATGATCTATTCGGCGATGAGCGGCGGCAAGCGCCTGCGGGGAGCTTTGGTTCTTGGGGCAGCACGGCTGTCTGATCCATTTGGTGATCAGCAGGGAGCGCTGCGCGTAGCGGCAGCATTGGAAATGCTACACGCCTATTCTCTGGTGCATGATGACTTACCTGCGATGGACGATGCTGCAACGCGACGTGGCCAGCCCAGCTGTCATCTAGCGTTTGGTGAGGCAACGGCCATTTTGGCTGGAGACGCTTTACACACTATGGCTTTTAGTACCCTTGCTGATGTTCGCACACATTCTAACCCAGCTGTTCAGGTTCAACTTGTTGCAACGCTTGCTGGAGCTTCTGGTCTTGGTGGTATGGCCGGAGGACAGATGTTGGATCTTCAGGCTGAAACGTGTCAGCTCACTCTGGCCGAGATTACTGAAATGCAGTCAATGAAAACCGGGGCATTGATCCAGTGTTCGGCCATTTGTGGTGGCATTGTGGGTGGTGCTGACGATCAGCTGCTCGCTGCGTTAGGGGCTTTTTCGGGTGATCTTGGCCTCGCATTTCAGATTGCCGATGATCTACTTGATCACGATGGTGACGCGGCGACGCTTGGCAAGCCGGCTGGACAAGATGCTGAACGTGGCAAAGGCAGTTTCGTTGCCTTGATGGGAGCCAAACAGGCACGTGCCATCGCACAACGTCTTATCGATGATGCGCTGGCTGCTTTGGCACCGTGGCCGCAAGCTGGCTATTTGGGGAATTTGGCAACATTCGCTATTGCACGCAAATCGTGATAACCTAACAAAAATAGCCCAGCAAGCGTTATGAGCCGAAGTTGAGCTGATAATCGTGGAGTTAAAATGGCGCCGACCCCCCTGCTTGATAAGATAAAACAAATAGAAGATTTGCGGCGATTGCCAGAGGTGGAATTGCCACGTCTTGCCCACGAATTACGTGATGCAACAATTTCTGCTGTTTCAAAAACCGGTGGGCATCTTGGCGCCGGGCTTGGGGTCGTTGAACTGACCCTCGCATTGCATTATGTTTTCCAGACACCTCGCGACAGGCTGATCTGGGACGTTGGGCATCAGGCCTATCCGCATAAGATTCTTACGGGTCGCCGTGACCGGATTGAGACACTGCGCCAAAAGGATGGCTTATCAGGTTTTACCAAGCGTGAAGAGTCCGTTTTCGATCCTTTTGGCGCCGGTCATTCTTCCACCTCAATCTCGGCAGGTCTGGGCATGGCTGTGGCCAGTGACCTGCAAAATAGCAAACGAAACGTCATTGCTGTGATTGGTGATGGATCCATGAGTGCTGGCATGGCCTATGAGGCGATGAACAATGCCGGTGCCTCCGACAACCGGCTGATTGTCATACTGAATGATAATGATATGTCGATCGCCCAGCCGGTTGGTGCGATGAGCAGTTACCTCTCACGTCTGATCACCTCAGAGCCGTTCCATTCTATTCGCGATCTGGTTCGTGAAGTGACAAGAAAATTTCCAGCCGAAATTGAGCGTACAGCTCGTCGAGCAAAGGACATGGCGCGTGATCTGATTAGTGGCAATTCTGTTTTTAGCCAATTGGGTTTTCTGCATATTGGTCCGATTGATGGCCATGACATGGGACACCTTCTACCTGTTCTGAAAAATTTACGTGATGGTGATGTAACTGGGCCGGTACTGGTGCATGTTGTAACGGAAAAGGGACGGGGACACCCTTTTGCCGGCCCGTCTGCTGAAAAATACCATGCCGTGCCAAAATTTGATGTGATCACTGGCACTCAGCAGAAATCTGCGGCAAATATTCCTAGCTACACATCGGTCTTCGCTAAAGCACTAATCAATGCTGCAAAGCGGGATGACCGCATCGTTGCCATTACTGCTGCAATGCCTTCTGGAACTGGTTTGGATAAGGTCAGGGAATATTTTCCAAAGCGCGTTTTTGATGTCGGTATTGCTGAACAGCATGCCGTGACCTTCGCTGCCGGACTTGCCAGTGAGGGCATGAGGCCTTTTTGTGCTCTTTATTCGACCTTCCTTCAGCGTGGCTATGATCAGCTTGTGCATGACGTAGCAATCCAGAAATTGCCTGTTCGATTTGCTATCGACAGGGCAGGTTTAGTTGGTGCCGACGGGGCTACCCATGCTGGTATTTTTGATGTTGCCTATCTTTCTTGTCTTCCTGGTATGGTCATAATGTGTCCGGCAGATGAGGCTGAGCTGATCCATATGGTGGCAACAGCTGCCAATTATGATGATGGCCCGTCCGCTTTTCGTTATCCGCGTGGCGAGGGTGTGGGTTGCGAACTTCCCGAACATGGCGAGATATTGCCGATTGGCAGGGGCCGCGTCATTCGGCGCGGTGTGGATGTTGCCATTCTCTCTCTTGGTACACGGCTTGCCGATTGCCTAGCAGCAGCCGACGTGATGCTCGAAGCCGGAATTTCGACAACAGTGGCTGATGCCCGGTTTGCCAAGCCGTTGGATAGTGTGCTACTTGATGAATTGGCAGCTGGACATGACAAGCTGTTGATTGTCGAGGAAAACAGTCCAGGAGGTTTCTCCGCCCATGTTCTTCAATATCTTGCGAATGCTGGCCATCTTGATGCAGGCTTCGTTGTTCGCGCTTTGTCGGTTCCCGATGAATTCATCGAACATGACAGCCAAGCAGGCCAGCTTGCTGACTGCGGACTTGATTGTGAGGGCATTATTGCCACGCTTTCTGCCCTTTTAGGGGCAGCCGGGCATCTGGGTGACAGCGTAAGGCAGAAAAAATAGAGGTTTTGGTCATCTGGCCCCATGCTGGTGCTGGTGACTTTGAGGTGATTTTGGGTAATTTTTTGGTGATCATGTCCGCCACATGACACTGGTTTTTTCATGGTTTTGGTTTGGTCGGTTCGCGAAGAAAATTTCAACAAAAAACTGTGCTGTCCGGGACGCCTAAACGAATTCGGGCAGATACGCTGCTGGTGGCTCGTGGCCTAGCTGCCTCAAGGGATAGGGCGCGAGCGCTGATCGCATCATCGTCTGTCCTGCTTGCGGGAAAACCCCTAACAAAATCTTCGCGGCTGCTTACCCCTGATGCCAATCTGGAGCTAACCGCTAGTGATTTTCCCTGGGTCAGCCGGGGTGCACTGAAATTGATCGGCGGGCTTGATGCCTTTGCCCAGATTGATCCGTCAGGCCGCATCTGTCTTGACATCGGGGCCAGTACGGGTGGCTTTACAGAAATATTGCTTGCCCGTGGTGCGATGCGTGTCTTCGCGCTTGACGTCGGGCGTGACCAGATTCATCCCAGCCTTTCTGGTGATCCACGTGTAGTGGTGCTGGATGGGGTGAATGCTCGCGATGTGACGCTGGACATGCTTGGCATGACTCCTGATCTCATTGTCTGTGACGCGTCCTTCATCAGCCTTACTAAACTGTTACCGCCGGCGCTGGAGCTGGCGGGCCCCGGTGCCGCTCTCATAGCGCTAACCAAGCCCCAGTTTGAGGTTGGTAGGGGTAACGTAGGCAAGGGTGGTGTGGTGCGGGATGCAGCGCTTCACGCTCAAACAACGGCAAAGATTCAGCGATGGCTGGTGGACGAGATGGGCTGGATTTATCTAGGCACTGTAGCTTCACCGATTAATGGATCTGACGGCAACCGTGAATTTCTGATCGCGGCCAGCAAGCCGCAGCACTGACCCATTCAGTCAGTGAACAGAATTCCACATTGCGCGTGGTGCCGCATCAGGTGATCAGCTAGCGTAATTGCCATCATTGCCTCGGCAACGGGAACGCCACGAATGCCAACGCAGGGATCATGCCGTCCCTTGGTCTGTAGTTCAACCTCGTTGCCATCCTTGTCGATCGAGCGCCGTTTCGTCAGAATCGATGAGGTGGGTTTGATCGCAATACGAACGACGATCTGCTCACCCGTCGAGATTCCGCCCAGAATGCCGCCGGCATGGTTGCTCAGGAAGGTTGGTTCCATGCGCATTTCGTCACCTGCTTCGCGGCCATCCATTGCCGCTGCCGCAAAGCCGCTGCCGATCTCAACACCCTTGACGGCATTGATACTCATCATCGCTGCAGAGAGTTCGGTATCCAACTTGCCATAGATTGGCTGGCCAAGGCCGGCAGGCACGCCATCGGCAACGATCTCCAGAATGGCTCCGATTGATGACCCCTTCTTGCGCACATCATCCAGATACCCCTCCCACGCGGCTGCCGCCTCGGCGTCAGGGCAGAAAAACGGGTTACTGTCGCGATTGTCCCAATCGAGATTGTCCCGGTTGATCTTGTGTGGTCCGATCTGCACAACGCCAGCATTTACTCGATAGCTGTTGCCAAGAGCCTGTTTGAGAAACAGGTCGGCTATGGCGCCAGCGGCGACACGCGCCGCAGTTTCGCGCGCCGAGGACCGCCCGCCCCCCCGATAATCGCGAATGCCATATTTTTTATGATAGGTGTAATCGGCATGGCCAGGTCGGAATTGTCCTGCGATATCGCCATAATCCTTTGACCGTTGATCATTATTGCGGATCAACAGGCCAATGGGCGTTCCCGTTGTCTGCCCCTCGAACACGCCGGACAGGATTTCAATCCTGTCCTCTTCTTTGCGCTGCGTGACAAAGCGGTTCTGGCCGGGCCGACGGCGATTTAGATAGGGCTGGATCATATCCTCGGACAGGGCCATGCGTGGCGGTGTGCCATCAACCACACAGCCAATGCCGGGCCCATGACTTTCTCCAAAGCTGGTGAAGGAGAATAGTTTGCCAAACGTATTATCAGACATGTCAGACAGTCGATATGTCAGGCGCGTCAACCGCCTTCATACCGACAACGTGATAGCCACAATCGACATGATGTGTCTCGCCGGTGACACCCGATGATAGGTCGGAGAGCAGGTAAAGTCCGGCGCCACCGACATCTTCAAGTGTTACGTTGCGTTTTAGTGGCGAGTTATACTCGTTCCATTTCAAGATATAGCGGAAATCGCCAATGCCAGATGCAGCGAGTGTTTTCATTGGGCCAGCTGACAGGCTGTTAACCCGGATATTGCGGCCACCAAGATCAACGGCCAGATAGCGAATTGATGCCTCAAGAGCTGCTTTTGCAACGCCCATGACGTTGTAATGCGGCATGACCCTTTCTGCGCCGTAATAGGTCAGCGTCAGCAATGAGCCACCATCATTCATCATTGCTGTTGCTTTTTGCGCAATATGGGTGAAGGAATAGACCGAGATATCCATTGTCCGCTGGAAATTCTCACGACTAGTATCGACATATTGGCCTTTCAGTTCTTCTTTGTCAGAGTAAGCGATGGCGTGCAGCACAAAATCCAGCTTGCCCCATTTCTCGGCAAGCGTCGAGAACACGGCGTCAACGCTTTGCTCATGAGTGACATCACAGGGGAGAACAAGGTCACTGTAGACTGACTTAGCCAGCGGCCTGACACGCTTTTCCAGCGCCTCGCCTTGAAAGGTGAAAGCCAGCTCGGCACCTTGGTCAGCGAGCTTGGCAGCTATTCCCCAAGCAATCGACCGGTCGTTTGCCACGCCCATAATAAGTCCGCGCTTTCCAGCCATAACGCCGCCAGCATTTTCAGTCTTGTTATGTGGTGTTTTCTGCTCGCTCATTGCTCTGGTCTTTCTTGTATTTTACTGGCCCGCAAAGGGCACGCGGCCACGGACAACTTCACTAACACCATTCTACAGGCTCCAGCGTTCAGGGCAAGCAGAAGCAGGTGGAAAACCTACTTGTGGCGGGCAATAAAGCCCGCCGTCTAGACGCTGACGTTTTAGCGAAGCGAGTAGGTGACCTGACGAGTAATCTCGACACGCTGATTCGATGCCAGCGGGTGTGCTGATTCAAGCATAATTATCTTATTGTCGATCTCAATCGTATTTCTGTAACCGGTTATCTCCTGAATCGTCTGTTCGGTCATAATCGTTCGCGTCTCACAGATATTCTGCTGGCGATAGCCGATAACTTCGCCATTTCCGGTGTTGTTTTTTGCATGTTCACGCCCTAGGATTGCACCGGCAACCGTTCCAGCGGCTCCTGCGCCCTCGTTATCGGACAGCTTGTTGCCGATAGCCGAGCCGATAAGGCCGCCAACAATCATCGCTCCCAGATCGGATTGGCCACTCTTGGACTCGCCATAGATCGGCACATCCTCGGTCCGGCAAAATTGCTCGTCCTGAGGTGTCTTGCGCACATAGCTGCTTCGGATTGGGTCAGACTTCGTCACTGTTCCCAGCACCGTCTCGACGCGCGTCTCGGCGGTGGCGGTGCCAAGCATTGCGACGAACAGGATCGCTGCTGGCAATACAATCCTTCTGACAACGGCGCATTTAGCAAATGGGGCAATCTGATGTGGATGTTTCATCGTTGAATACCTATGATTTATAACAAGTTTTTGTTTGGGCTTAAGTTTAGATGACTAACACTAAAGACTATTTTGCGGAAAAATAAGGCAATAATTTGTTTTTGCCAACAAACTCTCGCCGTTTTTCAGCAATGCAGCGTTGCAGCGGTAGTGGTTAATACCCATTTCGCAACCACACACTAGGAGATTCCCAGAATGGAACTTGAACAGAATACCGATCCTTTCGTACTTTTTGGTCAATGGTTTGGTGAGGCAGTTTCCTCAGAAATTAATGATCCTGATGCGATTGCGCTAGGCAGCGTAGACAGGAACGGTATGCCCTCAGTTCGGATGGTCTTGCTTAAGCAATGGTCGCCGGCCGGCTTCGTTTTCTACACCAACTACGAAAGCCGCAAGTCGGACGAGTTGCTGGCTACGGAAAAGGCTGCTTTTTGTGTGCACTGGAAAAGCCTGCGCCGCCAGGTGCGTGTTGTTGGCCCAGTTTCGCAGGTGCCAGCGGCGCAATCTGACGCTTATTTTGACTCCCGTGGCCGTGGCAGCCAGATCGGTGCTTGGTCTTCTGCACAGTCCCGGCCACTTGCCAGCCGTGCCGAATTGGCAGCGGCGGTGGCTGCTAACGAAGCCCGTTTTCCCAATACCGTGCCGCGACCGCCGCATTGGGGTGGCTATTGCATTGTACCGCAGGAAATCGAATTCTGGGCTGATGGTGAACACCGCTTGCATGATCGGTTTCGCTTCGCCCGCAATGGTGCAGGTGGTTGGGATGTACAGCGTCTGAATCCCTAATTCCTCGCTTTATCTGAAATGCAGTGTCGCCGCATGTAATTCAGATACTGGGGAACTTTTAGCGTAGTCTGAATTTGGCCGAACTGTCGCTATTGTTTCTTCAGGTTGCCTATTCTGGGCAAAAAAAGTCGGATGGGAGACGCTGTTTTTTCGCTCTTTCAATATGATCGAGCCTGCAAATAAATTTCGGGTGGCGATTTGTTTATATTGGCGTCTAACCTGCCTTGAAAGGGAGTTTGGAACATGAGAACGCATGCACGCGTTGTTGTCATTGGGGGCGGTGTTGTTGGTGTTAGCACTTTGTACCATCTGGCGAAGAAAGGCTGGTCTGACGTCGTTCTTTTTGAACGTAAGGAGCTGACCTCTGGCTCGACTTGGCATGCTGCCGGCCTACTGCCACTGTTCAACATGTCCTATTCCGTTGGCCAGGTGCATAAATATTCGATCAAATTCTATCAAGAACTGCAGAAAGAGACAGGTATGGATGTCGGTTTCCGTAATGTCTCGAATATCCGTCTTGCCTCAAAGCTTGATCGCATGGATGAATATCGGCAATATGCCGGCGTTGCCAGCACCATTGGCGTCGATGTTCAGATTCTTACCCCTGAGGAGGTCAAGCACTACTGGCCGATGTGCAATACTGATGGCCTGATTGGTGCGATTCGGCACCCGGATGACGGCTATATTCAGCCTGCCGACCTAACACAGGCATTGGCACGCGGTTCGCGCGACCGAGGCGCCGAAATTTACCGTAATACCACTGTGAACGCGATCAGCCGGACCAGCGAAGGCGAGTGGAAGGTGACAACAGACAAAGGAGAAATCACCTGCGAGCATGTGGTCAGCTGTACGGGTAATTTTGCCCGCAAGACAGGTCAGATGGTTGGCTTGAACGTGCCGGTGATCCCAGTTGAGCATCAATATATTGTTACTGAGGCACATCAGGATATCAAGGACCGCCATGCGCGGGGCGAGCCAGAAATGGGCGTGCTGCGGGACTCTGAAGGACAATGGTACATGCGTGAGGAGGCGGGCGGTCTGCTTCTTGGCCCCTACGAAAAAGGTGCGCCAGCTTGCTATGTTGATGGACCAGATGACGATTCTGAATATGAATTATTTCAGGAAGACCTTGAACGTCTGGAACCACATATTGAGTCGGCTATAGAACGTGTTCCGGCCTTTGGCGAAGTTGGTGTGAAAAAAGTCTATAATGGTGCTATTGCCTACACACCGGATGGCAACCCAATTATTGGCCCGGCATGGGATGTGCCAAATTTCTGGTTAAATGAGGGGCATAGCTTTGGCATCACCGCCGCCGGCGGCGCCGGCTGGCAGCTTGCCGAATGGATCATTGATGGCGAGCCAACCATTGATATGTTGGGTGTCGACCCACGGCGCTATGGCAGCTACGCGACGCAATCTTATCTCAAGGTCAAAAATGAAGAAGCCTATGAGAATGTGTTCACTACTCATTACCCGGATGAGGAACGGGCTGCCGCGCGACCGCTGCGCACTGCACCCTGCTATGACCGGCTGAAGGCCCTTGGTGCAGTGTTTGGGCAAAAATTTGGCTGGGAGCGGGCTAACTGGTTTGCGCCAACGGGAACACCGCGGGAGGATCATTGGTCCTTCCGCCGCTCGAACTGGTTTGAACATGTCGGCAATGAAGTCCGCAACGTTCAGGTAAACGCTGGTTTGCTAGATATGTCGGCATTTTCCAAATGCCGTATTTCTGGCGTGGGTGCCGAGGCTTTCCTCGATCATCTTGTTGCCAACAAGCTACCACGCAAGGCGGGACGAGTTGCGCTTTGCCATGCACTATCTGAACGGGGCGGGGTGCATTCTGAATTTACTATACAACGTGAAGCTGACAATAGTTTCTATCTTGTCGCCGCCGGCGCGGCACAACGGCTGGATCATGACTGGGTCAGGAAACATATGCCGGATGATGGCTCTGTCCGTTTCGATAACATTACCAATTCTATCGGTGTACTGGTTCTAGCCGGGCCAAAGGCACGCAAAATTCTACAGAAAATAACCCGCGCTGATCTTAGCAATGCGGCCTTCCCATGGCTATCTAGCCGCCTGATAGAGGTAAACCTTGCACCAGCCATGGCGTTCCGGATGAATTTCGTTGGCGAGCTTGGCTGGGAACTACATCACCCGATCGAGTTCCAGAACCATATCTTCGATGCGCTGATAGATGCCGGTGCCGAGTTTGGCCTTAAGCCCTTTGGCATTCGGGCTATGGACGCCATGCGGCTGGAGAAATCTTACCGTCTAGTTGGCACCGAATTGTCGATCGAATATGCAGCGCTTGAGAGCGGCCTTGACAGGTTTGTTCATCTGAACAAGGGTGATTTCAAAGGACGCCAAAAGCTTAGCCAGTGGCAGGAAGCTGGCTTTTCTAACACGATGGTCACGCTTGAGGTGCATGACACCACTGATGCTGATGTCATTGGTGGCAACCCGATCATGCTTCCCGATGGCGAGGTTATTGGCCGCGCGACCAGTGGTGGCTATGGTTTCCGTCTTGAAAAATCTCTTGCCTTAGCGATGGTTCGGCCGGACTTTGCCGCCGTTGGCACAGAGCTGATGGTCGACATTCTTGATCAACGGCTGCGAGCCACGGTTGTTAAGGAATCGCCCTATGACCCGGATAATGAAAAGCTGCGCGCCTGAGCCGCTCGGCCAGCGACATCAGCTTCGCAGCAGAGGAAAATCTAAATGGCTGAACCTCATGTAACAGAGCGGCGTTCGCGTCGCGGCGGCGGGCGTGATGCGCGGCGTCAATTGCGGACCGGTTGCGTTGGCGGTACCAGCGCGCCTTTCATTACGCGCAACATTCCACCCGTCGATATCCTTAGCGATGAGGCAACAGAGATCATTGAGGCCAATGCCGAGAGCATCCTTGAGGAAATCGGCATCGATTTCCGTGATGATGTAGAAGCGCTAGATATACTGCGCAAAGTCGGCTGCGACGTAAAAGGTGAGCGGGTACATTTTCCCCGAGGGCTGGCGCGCCAGCTTTGCGCTAAGGCCCCAGCCAGCTTCACCCAACATGCGCGTAATACTGCCCGCTCTGTAGAGATTGGTGGGAACAAGACTGTGTTTGCTCCTGTTTATGGCCCGCCATTCGTTCGTGATCTCGAGGGTGAGCGCCGTTATGCCACGGTGGATGATTTCTGCAATTTTGTGAGACTCGTCTATATGCATCCCGGTTTTCACCATTCCGGCGGTACCGTCTGCGAGCCTGTCGATCTGCCGGTGACAAAGCGCCATCTTGAGATGATCTATGCGCATCAGCGCCTGTCCG
>MDTG01135739.1_pt1 | contig 12127 bp, 16 predicted proteins | sample 811421 | NCBI WGS metagenome assembly MDTG01 (sample SAMN05326645, study PRJNA326480) | marine metagenome | isolation source: seawater | place: Pacific Ocean: South East | collected 2011
CAATGGGGGTGTAGCTCAACTGGGAGAGCGTCAGATTTGCATTCTGAAGGTCGCAGGTTCGATCCCTGTCACCTCCACCACTTGAGACTCTAAAAATGAGAATAGACCACATAGCCTACAGAGTTAAAGATAAAGAAGAAACTGCAAAGTTTCTCATGGAGTTTCTCGGATATAAAAAACCAGAAGACCTGCAAGATGGATTTGATATACAATTCGAGGACGGTACTTGGGCAAAGTGTTTGGTGTTGGAACCACCGGAAAAAGTGACTCCTGATATGCAGTGGAAAAATATGCACATAGGGCCAATTGATTTATTTGAACACCATCTGGCTCCGGAGATATTTGTATCTAGTGGATCTCCTGGGTCCATAGTTGACCAATGGGTCCAAAACAAAGGCGGAATTGGTGGAATTCACCATGTTGCATACCAAGTTGATTCTGTACAAGAGATAATGGATGAATGGATAAGTAAAGGATTTGCCGAATTCGCTTCTGAAAAACCTTTAAGGTGCCCCGGATTAACACAAGTTTTCACAAAACCTATGAAATTAACAGGTGTTATCTATGAATTCATCGAGCGCGAGTCGCAAGGATTTTGTGCAGATAATGTCAAAGACTTGATGAATAGTACTAAAGGCAACAAATTTTAACAATCACAAATGCAATTTTCCAAGCCTGTTGTCAAATTATCAACGGCTGCCTGAGTTGTGCTATATGCCGTGTAAAATAAAAAAATGACAGAGATGATCCCAACGATAACCATTGGGAATTTAATTTTAGGATCTAACTTAATCATTGAAGTATTATAACCTACTAAATTAATCTTGTCAAGAAAATAATTTAATTTTCACTATTCTTTTCATAATTACTTATGGGAGGATTTCTTATGGATTGGAAATTAATTTTGAGAATAGCAGTCATAATCACCCTTATGTTTTTGCTTGCAAGTTCGTTCGCCGGGTGTAAAAAAAATAATGATTTAACAATAGACTGGGAAACCTGTTCTCAATATATTGGAGATCATCCATGTGATTTTAAATTAATCGATCAAAATGGTAAAGAGTTTAATTTATATGATCATCATGGAAAAATAATAATTGTTGATTTTAGTGCTATGTGGTGTTTACCCTGTGGCAGAGCAGCCATGGAGGTGGAAGAGTTACAAAAGAAGTACAACAATGAAATTGTTTATATAACAATATTAATAGAAAATTCAATTTATGAACCTCCTTCAGTGGCCGACTTGCAGAAATGGTCTAAGGCATTTGGTATTGAAAGCGCGCCAGTTTTAGCTGCAAGTAGGGATATGATTTCTACCGATCCAGACATAGGATGGCCCTTGTTTGCTTGGCCACAATTTTATATAATTGGAAAAGATCTGGTTTTACTAGAAAGTTTTAAGGGGTTTTCTCCTGGAAGAATGGAAGAGGTTATTCTAAACAGATTGTCACAAGACACAGGAAGCCCGTAAATAACCCTACAAGGATTTTATAAAAAACACTTGACCAACTAGTAAATTAGATTTAAAATTATATTGTGAGCCAAATGAGGAGAAGAAATGTTTAATAATAAAAATATAGAATTTTGGTTTTGGTTTATATTATCGTGCATTAATGTTTTTACAATTATGGTTGCTAATCAAAATAATGATGAAACTACTTGTATTATTTCTGGTTGTGTGTTAATATTGTGTTTTACAAAGTCTCTTACATGCGCCATGGAAATAAATAAAGATAAATGAAGGGAAAAATAATCAAGTACATTGAAAAAATTACGCTCTATTCCACTGTGGAATATGAGGCGATTATTCTTGATTATAAAAACGGGTACAGTATAAGAAAATCTTGGAGTGATAAAATAAAATTTATTGATTGCCCGCTTATAAAAATTTATTGGATAAGAGAACCTTCCATCAAGCCTCCATCTGCCATAAGAAGAATGTCTATCGATTGGAATCTAAATCCTCAATATTCATTTGGCTTTGCTGAAAATAATAATAATTATGTTATTGATGATTGGGGCGAATTTAAATCAGAATGGTATTATTTAGAAAACTTTGAGGTTAGTGAATAATGTTTTATGAAAAGTGGTTCGATAAAGGAGATCTTATCATATACAGTCCCAAAGAAGGTTTTGCATGTTATGATGAATCAGGAAATATGTCAACTGTAGATTACAAAGCAGAATCTCAAATATCTGTTTTTATTAGGTACCCTCTTGATGGGTATGATGTTTGCGAGATATTTGTCGCCAGCCAAGAAAAAATTTTATGTGTATCACAGCACGACATTACCTTATTATCAAAAAATACTGAATTGTAATGAAAAACATAACTATTTATTGATATGAAAGATTTAACTAAACAAGATATTTTAGATATCGTCAAAGAAGCAAATAAAGAAGCTTTGCAGGAATATTTTCCATCCGATGCAGATAATTTAGTTACTGCAAGAAAAGAAACTCTCCAAAGATATCAGGGATTCGTCTCTGGTGCTAAAAATTTTCTTGATCAAATTACCGAAAAAGCGAAAGGTGAATATGAGAACAAGATTATTAATGATCCAGATATTGACTATCTTATAGACGATGTTTTGGAAAGAGCCACACAAGCAGTAGAGTACGTCAAAGCATCATTAATCGCACTGAAGGGTCCGGGAATAAAGCCAGGTGAGAAAGGCCCTATCTATCCCACTACTCGATACGAGGAGTAATAATGTGGTTTTCTGGATCTGGTGAAAGTACAAATCTTCAACAAATTCTAGAAAAAATCAATAAGCATTCCGCAGATAACGGAACAATATTTGTTGGATGTGACAGCCAAATAACTAGAGAGTGGTGCGTATATTCTACAGTTATATGTATGCATGGTGCCGATGATCAACACGGAGGGTACTATTTCTTTAGGCGTGAAAAAAATAAAAGAAATGATTATCCAACAATGGTTATGAGACTACTTAGAGAAGTCGAACTATCGATAGAAATAGGATATATTATCTTGGAACAAAACCCTGATGCAGATATCGAAATTCACATCGATGCAAATTCTAAAAAAGACCAGCCTACTGGAAGATTTGCAGATATGTTAATGGGATATGCAAAGGGAGCAGGCTTTAGGTGTAAAATAAAGCCAGATGCTTGGGCATCAAACTCTATTGCCGATAAACACTCAAAATGAATTATAAAACTGATGAATTACCAATAATTGGGGAGGATCTTCTAAATCGATATTCCATAGGAGATCTTGTAAAGTTTTGCGCCGAAGACATGGTAAAGATGAAAACTGGAATTATTTTAGACATTTATAATATTGCCTTATCTGAAAGAAGATTTCCTCATGCCAATGTATACATAATGGGCGATGACAAAACCGAAACCGTACTGTTGGGAAATTTGACCATTATTTCGAAAGTTTCAAACTAATTATATTTTGGAAAGGATTATTCTCAATATGGATAGCAAACATTTTAAAAGATTATTAAAAGAGTCTATAGTAACAGGTGCTTCATCTCTTTTTGAAGAGGAAGAAGATTCATTAGGGGACGTGGGTGCCGCCGTCGATGATGAAGTATCCGCCGCGTTGGAAGATTCCGAAGATTCCGAAGATTCCGAAGATTCCGCAGAGTCAAAAGAGGGTTCCGGAGCAGGCTCCGAAAAGCGAAAAAAGTCTTTTATCGAAACATTCACCAAAGCAAAAAAAGAATTAGAAAAAATTGCCGCTGCCGAGAATCTTAAAAATGAAGATTATGCTTTAATGGCATCTCTTTATTATCTAGGATTACATCACTGGAGCGATGGTGAGGTAGATAGTGAAAATTTAAACAGAGTTTTTAAAAATAACGCATCATTTAATAAAATTATTTTCAACCTTCTTTCGGAAGAAGAAAGAAAGAAAACAGGTATTATATGTGTGTTTTCTAAGGTCTTTAAGTGGGTGTACGCTCAGGAAATTTATAAAAATCCGAAAAAATATTATGAAGAATTAGCTAAATTAGGCGGACTTGAGGCTGTCATGACAGCATATTATTGGGGAAACCTTATATTAAATCGCAATGCCTATACAATTAAAGGTAAGAATGTACGTCTTTTGGAAAAATTGATTGCAAATTCTACCAAAGTTGGAATTAAGAGACTTTCCGACTGCTCTAGTGATGAGGGTGAAAAAACAGATAAACCAAAAGATGATGAAGATAAAGAAGTAGAAGAATTTCAAAAATTAGATTTAAAAGTTGGCGACGTTGTTGTCGTTAAAAATAGAAATGGTAAAGAAATTGTAACTACCGTTGCTGAAATACCTGACGAGTTAATTGTCAAAGAAAATCAATGGAAAGACAAAACTGCAAAATTTATAATTGGAGGCGATTGGAGTATCCCATTAGATGGTAAGAGGGGATTTAATTCAAAAGGTCAGCACTGGATCGCTATCAGAGATAAGAAGGTTGCTATAAGAAAAGCTACCGAGCAAGATATCCAAAAAGCCATAAATATTGATTCTAGAGTAGCATCAAAATTAAATTTAACAGATGATATCGAAGATGCAGAAACAGAAGAAATACCTAGAGAAGATGTCGAAATACACGGTACTCCCGAAGAGCCTCAAGCTTTTGTGCCGTTTTTGAAAGGATTGGAAAAAGTACCTATTATAAGAAATTATGCAAATGAGATAATAAATGCTCTAAAAAAAGACATCCCGAATACCAAACAGGCAGCATTAATGCCAAGAAGCATAGAAGAAATATTGTCTATCAATGAAGAAGAAGACGGAGAATTAAAATATAAACTGCCAGATTCTACAAATATTCAAAATATTATTAAAAAAATAGCCAATGACAAGCTTGTAGCTGCAAGACATGCATACATCATAATTAAAAGATTTTTGTCTAGAAATGGTATGGATTTGAAAAAAGATGCAGAAATTAATATGAAGGGGATCAGGGTTGTTCCCGGCAGCGCCGAAGATGTTGTTGCTATGTTAAAAACAATAAAGGCTCCAGATAGAAACCTTGAAGAACAAAGATACAGTATGCTATTAAAAAGGTTCAATATCAAATGAAAATAACAAATAATTCAAATTATGATATATCTGAAATCAAAAATATGCTTGAAGATTTTTACCCTTTTGCAAAAAAGAGGTTGAACTTTAAAAAAGATCCGCAAGTTATTTTTCAATCAGATCCAGAAAATGGAAAAAAGACTCTAGGTAAAACTGCGTACTATGAGCCAGCTAGAATGGCTGTGACTGTTTTTACCGACAATAGACACCCCAAAGATATTATGAGATCGCTTTCTCACGAACTAGTGCATCATGCACAGAACTGCGATGGTCAATTTGATGTAAATCATGGAATGGGGGAAGGTTATGCACAAAATGATGAACATTTAAGAAAAATGGAAAAAGACGCCTATTTAAGAGGAAATATGTGCTTCCGAGATTGGGAAGACAGTTATAAGCAAAATAATCCAATGCTTGAAAGGAAAGAAAGATTATATTATAAATTGCTAAGGAGATTGAAATAATGGCTATATATTGGAGCTGGGCATGGGGTGACGAAACATTAACACAATTAACAAATGAAATGGATTGGTCTGCCAATACCAGCGACACATCTCGAATTGCACCCAGAACAGATAGAACCTATGGTTATCCTGGATCTCCAACGAGGTATGGCCTCGGTACAACTAATTCAAGACATGTGGAAACTCCGCCCGGAACTTGGCTACAGAAGGGCGCGGTTGCAGTATCAGTTTTTGCGACGAGCGATTGGAAACATGATTATAATGATGCACCAATTATAGCATCACTTGGAGACAAAAATGGTATCTATTTATTCGTGACTAGTCCAGCTTCTGCCGGCGAAATCAGACTCACATTTGATAATAATAGTGCTACCTTTTCTGATCATATTGTATCTGGCTCGTGGCCAGCAGATGAGTGGCACTATATTGTTTTAAAATACGATCATTCTCTACCATCTCCTACGGCAGAAGTATGGATCAACGGAGCACTTCAGTGCCAAGCGACAGCTTCTTGGACAGATGCAATTAGTACTACGGGGGTGTATAGAACTGGAGGTTTTTCAAACGATTCTTCGTTGCCTGCTGGCGTAATTGGGCAAATTATTGTATATGATACAGGATCTCAAATAGCTGGAAATTTTTATGATCCAGTTTATTGTACTAGGGTAGAGCCTACAGTAGATATTGGTACTTCAAAATTCCAACCCTCAACCGGATCACACAATTTTGCTGTTCTCGATTCACCATTTGATTCATCTATCTTTACTTCCAATACTTCTTCTGTTGCAGGAGATAGTGTCATTTGTGAAGCATCGGGAGCATTAGGTTGGTATTCTCAATTGGGGACAACTCCCACCATAATTAATGGCTTGACAGTTCATGCTTTTGCTTCAGGGTCAGGACAAAATGGATTTTCTGCGGTTAGTAATGATAATTCTACATATTTAACAGGCACACATTTTACACCAGACATTTCAGACCCAACTTATGGTTGGGTTACCGCCGCCGCCGAACCATCATCTGGATTAGCATGGAACACCGCAAGTTTATTATATGTTAAATATGAGGTAAGTTAATGGCTTCACAATCAGCAATTAATTTATATACTTCTGTCGTTCACAATGCTACGCCAAGCACCTCGAATGCAATTAATTTATTTTCATCTGTTGTACATGATGGGCCACAAGTATCAGGCACAGTATTAAATATAACTGGAACAGTAGATGTATCTGCCAGTTTTGATGGAACTGCATTAAATACAAATCCCGGTGATGCAGATTTTAGGTGGACATGGAAATCTGTACCTCCCGGCAGTTCTATAACAAACGCTGGTGCTCCCCTTCCTGACAATGCCTCAACTTCGTCTTTAAATATGTCTGGAAATGTTGGCCTGTGGCATTTTGAAGATATCGGTACGTTGTTCAGAAAAGACACTAGCGGCCAATCAATAAATTTCCAAGTAAATGGTGTATCTGCAGGAACTCCCTATATAGGTGTTAGTTCTGCTGATTTTAATGGAAGTTCTTATTTTGATTATAATGGCGGAGACGCAGTTCCCGGCAGTACCAATGGTATAACTATTGCATTTTGGCAGTTTGGTAGAACAACGGCATCCAATACGATGATTTATGGTATTAATGCAAGCTCAGATAGAGTAATAAATATTCATCTTCCTTTTAGCGGTCAAGTATATTGGGATTGTGGGAATGGAGGCTCCTTCTTTTATGATAGAATCAATACTCCTGTAGCTACAAGTGCTTACAAAGATCAATGGAATCACTGGGTTTTTTGGAAAGATGTTTCAGCCGGTATTATGAGAATTTATTTAAATGGTCAAGTATTTCTTGAAGGAGCTGGCAAAACAAAGACTTTGGATACTATAACAAGATTATATGTAGGTTCTGATAATTCTCCATCACTTTTTTATGATGGATTAATGGATGAATTAGCAATCTGGAATAGACCTCTTAGTGACAGAGAAATTTCTAATATTTACTATTTCCAATCAGGTTCTATGGCAACAGACCTTGTTGGAAATAAAGGATTCGGAGAAACCTTCACGTTTGTACCTGATGTTAGTGGTACTTTTACGACAGAATTGACCCTATTCCCGTTCGAATATATTAGCGGATCTGTAGATGCTGTTATTTCTTCAGCTGGGCCGACTCCCCCTGGACCTTCCCCAATTATATCTGGGTCAAATCCAACTGTAGATTTAGTCGAAGCTGGCGATGCAGGATATGTATTGAATACCTATTCCATAAACCTCTTATCTGTCCAGAGATCTAGGACTTCACAACAAGTACCCTTTAAGTTGGGAACAAAAGGTATACAGAGCTTGCGCTTAAGGACTAATACAGAATTTACGGGCTCAAGTTAAAAACCAAACTATTTATAATATAATATTTTTAAAAAGGAGTTTTTTAAAATGCGTAATAAAAAGAAACGAATGTTTGCACATTGGCACGCACAATTAGAGTTTGCAAAACATCAAGATGCCATGAAAGCGATTGCAGAACAAGAAGCTAAAGCTAAGGCAACGGCTGCCAAAAAAGCAAAAGCAGAGGCACAAGCCAATGCAGAAAACGCCATGAAAGAAAGAGCAGCGGCACAAACAAAAGCAGATGCCGTGGCACAGTTGGAGGCAGATGAAAGATCTACAAAGAAAGATGTAAAGACAGCTTCTAAAAAGAAATCATCGGCGAAAAAGGCAACAAAAAAATGAGTTTCAACGATTTAACTCGTAAATTTTTAATGGGAGAGTGGAAGCAGAATGTTTCCGTTCTTTCTCGCGCCAGGACCATAAAAGAAGCCCTTGAGAGCTTGAAGCCAAGAACAATTAAAGAAAGACAAAGAATCGAAATTGCTCTTGAAAATTTGTCTCACTTAAGAAGAGGGTACAGAAAATTAGAAGAACAGAATCGTGTCATCATGGAAGAAAATGCTTCTTTAAACGAAAAATTAAATCTCTTGGAAGAGAATAGGGAAGAATAAAAATGGGTGGACTTGCAGGGCACATGAGTCATCTTTATGACAACCCTCGTCTTACCTTCGGCCAAATAAAAAGCATCTTACAAGACGCTGCCGAAGGTAGTTTAGAGGGTACAGAAAAGACAGATGGGCAAAATCTATATATATCTTTTTCAGTTCCCAATCAAGAGCTGGAATTTGCTGAAGGTGGTGCTAAAGCTGCAAGAAACAAAACTAATATAAAATCTGGTGGAATGAATGCTAGAGAATTATCTGCCAAATTTTCTTTCAACAAAGCTTTACAAAAGTCTTTCAAACAAGCACTTAAAGACTTTGAAAGTGTTATCAGGCAAATGCCAAGAGCTAAACAGGAAGAAATTTTTGGTACTGATACAAACATCTACTATAATGCTGAAATTATAAACCCAGAGACAGCCAACGTTGTAAATTATGATTCAAAATTAGTATCTATTCATAGGGGAGGTGGTGCAGAATTTGATAAAGAGACTGGATCTCCCGTTGAAGTTGAAATAGTTGATCCAGAAACCGGTGAATTAATAACTGGACCTAAAGACGTTTCTGCGCACGCCGCTACTCTAGCTGATGAATTAGACAAAATACAGCAAGATATGGCTAACAATAAATTTAAAATTGAAATGGATGCCGTTTTTAAACTTAAGGCTCTGGAAGATAAAGAAGCCTTGAACAAGGCCATGTCAGAAATAGAAAATGAAATATCCTCTGAAGGTATCTCCGACAGTCAAATGGTTATTGAATATATTATGGCTAGAATTTTATCTATGATTCGAGAAAGAGGCATGGATATCGATGAAGAAACTGAAAAATTATTATTGAAAAGAGTACTGCTTTCTAATCCGTCGTATCGAGCCGCATATGGTTATGATAAGATGCCTAAAGAATTAGATCCTAGAAAGATAGTCAAAGGCGCATCCAAAAAAGATAAAAATAGTGCAATTTATATTGTCAAAAATGCAGATCAAATTTTAAAACAAGCAATTGAGCCTATCGAGTCTACCATACATGATTTTTCAGTAGAAATGCTGAAAGGCTTAGAGAGCTTGTTCATTCTAGATAATAAAAAAGAGACTGAAAGATTGAGAAAAGAAGTCTCTAAAGCAATTAAGGCTATTGAAAGATCTGGCAATGAAGATGCTCTAGAAATACTACAAAAACAAATGAACAAACTTAAAAGCATTGAAAATATCTCTACTGCTGCAGAAGGCTTTGTTTTCGATCATGACGGCTGGTCTTACAAATTTACAGGAAACTTCGCGCCCGTAAACCAAATTCTAGGTTTGTTCAAGTACGGAAGAAAAGGAATTCCTCCCCTTGAGAAGTTAAATGAACAAAAAGAAGAAGAAGCAAAAAACGCTGTATTCGTCTGGCCCGGAAGATTCCAACCTATGGGCAAGCATCATTATGAAGTATTTAAAAAATTACAGTCAGATCACGGTTCGGACAGCGTCTATATCGCCACATCAGATGCCAAAACTAGTAAAAAATCTCCTTTGAACTTCGAAGAGAAAAAGAAGATTATGATCAAACATGGTGTCCCAGAGGATAAAATTTTAAAAGTTTCAAAAATGTACAGAACGGAAGAGTTAGAAGATTATTTCAGCCCAGACAACGATATCATAACTTTTATTGTTGGGAAAAAGGATGAACAAAGACTTTCTTCAGATCATTATTCATCCTATGAAAAAAATAAAGACAATCTAGAAACTTTCGATAACAAAGTTTATTTAAAGATTGTTCCACATGTTTCAATAAAGCTTCCTAATGGTAAAGAGATGAGCGGAACTACCCTCCGAGATGCAATGAGAAATCTATCTCCGGAGAGCTTTAAAGAGGCCATGGGGTGGTTTGATAAAGATATGTATGAAATGCTAAGGGGTAAAATTAACGAGAGCTTTACGAGCCTGTCAGAAGCAATTTTATCAATTGTTGAAGAAGTTTTAGAAGAAAGGTCAAAAGCTTCCAAAGATAGGGTCTCTAAGAAAATTTCTTATTTGATAGACAAAGAGAAGAAAGACCCCAAACAAGCTGCAGCTATCGCCTATTCTATGGAAGACAGGGGTGAGCTTGGGGAACTAAGGACCAATATTTCTGGTTTTTATGGAGACCCGCCTGATAAGAAAAATAAAAAATATTCAGAACCAGCTCTTCAAGATGATTATATAGCTGATGATAAATCGGAACAATCAGATGATTCTGGAGAAGATTTTGATGAAATCGAAGAAATCTCCGCAATGGCAGGTGGTTCTGTAGGTGGATATTCTTTGCCTCTGGGAATGAAACCAAGGTACTTTAATAGTCCGATACCTAAAGTAAAAGGTATCAATATTTATAATGGAAAAAAGAAGAAATAACTAACTAATTAGTTTATAATCTGGAGACCCTATTCATGATCGATAGAGATGAGTTAATCGCGGAACAACTACTAAGAGAAAATATCCGCAGAGCAATTAGGATTGTTCAAGAAAAAAGAAACAAAGAAGAGCAAGTGGTGAGATCTATTGTGCGATCTTTACTCTCTGAAGGTACTACCATCAAGTATGAATATACTTCTTTGAACCAATTAGCACACTTTATTAAAGAAGCAGTCGGAGATCCAGCAAAGCCTGACGCTAATCCTGCATTCAAAGACGCTTATACGGATTTGACCTCTAGTCATGAAGATAGAGAAGTATTTGTTGAATATGTTTTAGATTTCGCTGATGAAGATTTTAAAACAATCGACGCTGACAAGCAACCTACCCCATTGGGACAAGATTTTGTAGAGAAAGGCTTTGTTGATATTGATGCAGAAGAAGAGGAAGATGACACCGAAGAAGATAAAATGGTTAAAGTATCAATTCAAGACCTTGAAGACTCTGGAGGAGATTTAACTTTTCAACCTGATGAGGAAGAAGAGGAAGAAGAAATTTTTTCCATTGGGGAAGATGGAGAAATCATTGAGGACGATGAGGAGTCATCTGGAATTCGTAGATTTAGTAGAGAGGCTTATAAAAGAATAGGTCCGGTACTTAGAAGGTATTACCTTAACGTTCCTAAAGATGCACCAATTAAAAAAGCTGTTCAAATTGGTCAAAAAGAATATCAATCAGGGCAGTTATCAGAAAGAGATTTATTTAAAATATATTTTAAGAAAAATATGATTTTGTGGTCTGAGAGATATGAAGACGAATTTTTTAGTGAAGGACCAGATGTTAATGTAGATATTGATTCTAATGATGAATCAGAAGTGGAAGAAATTCCCACAGGAGAAGAATTTGGCAACGAAGATGCCGATGATAATTCAGATGCAGCATTAGATGCGTTTCTTGATTAGGAAAAAAGTTGAAAAAAAACACTTGACAAGATTTTAAAAACCGTGTATATTATATTTAATCACACTAACCACTCACACCACTCTAATCACACTAAACATACTATTAATACTAAACACTCTATTCACTCTTAATACACTATTATTATATATTATAAACACACTAACTTATAGTACTTTATGAATCCATTATGACTAATTGGAAAAGAAAAAAAAATTATAATGGTAAAAATAAAAATTATAGTATTATAAATAAACTTAGAAAAGATAAGAAATCTAATGACGAGTTTGAAA
>MDTG01201815.1_pt1 | contig 12127 bp, 10 predicted proteins | sample 811421 | NCBI WGS metagenome assembly MDTG01 (sample SAMN05326645, study PRJNA326480) | marine metagenome | isolation source: seawater | place: Pacific Ocean: South East | collected 2011
CCCTCGGTTGCGACTTCAAGCGTGTTCAGTTCACGCCTGACCTGCTCCCAGCGGACATCACCGGCACCAATATCTACGACGCCAAGAAGGGCGAATTTACCTTCAAACCCGGTCCACTGTTCTGCAATCTCCTCCTCGCTGACGAGATCAACCGTGCTCCTCCCAAGACCCAAGCTGCTCTGCTTGAGGCCATGCAGGAGAAGCAGGTGACCATCGGTACGGTCACGCACAAGCTGCCAGCACCGTTCATCGTTATGGCCACGCAGAACCCAGTCGAACAGGAAGGTACCTATCCACTTCCCGAAGCACAACTTGACCGTTTCATGTTCAAGATGTCCGTCGGCTACCCCGACCGAGCAGACGAGGACGAAATCCTCGCCCGCCGTATCGCTCGTGGAAAGGACGCTGTTGACGTTGACGTCATCACCGACCCAGCCCGTGTTATCGCTATGCAGCAAGCATGTGAAGACGTCTACGTCGACCCTGCGCTCCGCATGTACATGGTCGAGGTCGTGTCACGCACTCGTGAGGACCCACGTGTTCTCGTCGGTGCGTCCCCTCGTGGTTCGCAAGCCTTGCTGAAGACGTCTCGTGCGGCCGCCGCACTCCGCGGTCGCGACTTCGTCACCCCTGACGATGTGAAAGCCATCGCCGAACTCGCCATCGCTCACCGAATCATCCTCAAGCCCGAGCACCAGATCAAGGGTCTCGAAGCCGGAGAAGTCATCCAGACGATTCTCCGCGAGGTTCCCGTGCCCACGGTTTGAGATTGAACCTTTGCACTACGAGGTGAATCAAACATGTGGAGTCGCAAGTCAGCAATGCTTGGCAGCCTCGCTGTTGCCATGTACCTGCTTGGCTTGACGCTTCGAAACACCCAACTCGTCACGATTGCCGTGGTTATCTTCGTGTTCCTTACGTGGGCTGCACTCCTTGGGAACCATGCGGATGTTGCATCAAGCGGTCGTCGTGCTGAAGAATGGAGCGGCGAGGAAGGCGTTGCCCTTGGCAGCGTCGTCGCAATGCGGAAGCTGTCGAGCGCTCGCATGTTTGAGGACGGGGAATTGAACGTTACTCTTCGGATGCAGAACACATCGTCACTGCCCAAGATCTTGGAAGTTCGTGACCGTGTTCCGGAAGTCATGCGCATCAAGGAAGGCGCCAACTACATTCTCATGGAACTTGGCCCTCGTCGCGAGACCTTCATCGAGTACACGGTCGAGTGCCCGCTTCGAGGCTTCTACAGCCTCGGACCTGTCACCGTCCGAATACAAGATGCCTTTGGACTGTTCCACAAAGAGAAGGAACTGCATGTCTACAACGACTTCCTTGTGTTCCCGAAGATGGAGGACCTCAAGGAAACCTTCGTGAAATCCCGCGTGCCCAAAATTTTCACCGGTGCGGTGAACATTCGGCAACCAGGTCCCGGTTCGGAGTTTTATTCGCTGCGTGAATACTTCGAAGGTGATTCGTTCCGTGCCATCAACTGGTCGGCGTACGCACGCTCTGGGAAACTTATGGTCAACGAACGAGAGCGAGACGCTGTTTCTGACGTCATCATCATCGTTGACTCGCGGGCTGTCGCAGAAACTGGACCCGTGTCCCGGAACGCTTTGGTGTACTCCACCCGTGCAGCGGCTTCGCTCGCAAAGTATTTCCTTGGTCGCCGAGATTCAGTGGGCATCATCGTTTACGGTGACGAGGTCGTCAGCGTTGACCGTGATACTGGAAAGAAGCAACTCTACGTGATATTGACGAAATTGGCCGGCGCCGTTGCGCGCGGCAACATTCCGCTGCAGGTCGTCGTCAATCGCATCCTGCCTCACATCAACAAGGGAAGTCCCATCATTTTCCTCTCCAACCTAGAGGACGACCCAACCATCGTCAATGCGCTTCGTGATTTCCGAGCTCGAGACTTTGACGTCACCGTTCTTTCGCCCTCTTCATTGGAGTTTGAATTCGATGCAAAACGCATCGATCGAACCGGTTATGAAGTCATGAAAACCGAACGAGATGTCCTCATTGGTGAGCTCCGCGGACTCGGTGTGAACATCATGGACTGGGAGCCCGACATGCTCCTTTCAACCGCTCTTGCGGGAGCACGAGGATTCTGAGGTGAGACCATGACCATCAATCGACCATCAGCCGATACGTCCCACCTCTACGACGGGAAGACCGTTCGGTCCTCGGCCCCCTCGCGAAAAAAGGCGGCTGGGCAGATGGGTACGGGCAGCGGCATCCCCGATGACGCCATTCCAACAGTGGAAATTCCAAGTTTCATCGAAAGTCTGTTGGGCGGTCCGCTCGTTCCAAAAATGAAGTTCCTTCCTCCTGACAAGATGGTTCAGAACCTGCAGATCGCCGTTTACGGTGTTCTGGTGGCCTTGGCCTTCCTGACCTACATCATCTCTCCACCTCAAGGGACGATTTGGTACATCCTCACCGGTAGCCTTGGCCTTGCGAACATTCTCCAGCTGACCATCATCGCAAGCGCAACCGTGCTTGGTTTCATGGGCACCTTCCGTCGAGACGCTCGACTTTCGTTGGGCAGCAACCTGCTGTTTATCCTGGCCATTCTCCGTTTCGCCTCATCCAAAACCTCGCTTTCCAACGATTTGTTCAATCTCTCGGACAGTCCGGCCATGCTCTCCATTCTGGTCGTCGTTTACGCCGTCCTCCTGATCATGTATTTCGAACTCAGCAACGGTGTCATCCGATACTCGATGCTCGACACGAGCATTCGCACCAACGAAGTCTACGTCATGAACCCCAAGAAAATCGTCGGCAAGTACCACCGTTCGCTGATCATCAACCCGATACTCGCCACCCTGCTCGCTTGGTTCGTGCTCTCTGCCAACACCATTCTTCCCGCCATCGTCGGCGTGTTTTCTGGGGACACGGCGCAGCGAATGCGTGAGTCGGTTGAACTCACTTCGGTGTACGGCGTGGCCTTGGGCACGCTGTTTGTGTTCATCACGGTCGGCATTCTGTTCGGTCTGAACCTACCAACTCATCTGCAGCGTTTCCGAGAAAAACAAGCGGAATGATCAGTCAAGTCCGCTGGGCGCTACAAACGCCATCATCTCATCCAACATTCGAGAGATGTCCATGCGCTTCGACAGCATGTGAATGGACGTCGCCGATTCATACAGCGGCGTGTCTTGTGCATCGTGGTGTTGGGCGAGTTGTTCTCGGAGATATTCGATGTCGCAACATCCGATGAACGAAAGCATGGCAGCGTAGTAGTCGTAATTCACCGATGAACAATGCCGGTTGATGATGTGGACTCCTCTGTTCAATTCGTGCTGAAGGAACACGAACCTCCACTGGGTGTTCGTGGTTTCAAACGAACAGATTCGAATGTCTTCCTCCTCGAGCTCTTTCAAGAGATCACCCAATGCCCGAGCAGCGTCTTGGGAATAGCGGACCTCGGCGTTGACGTAGGCCACACGGGGAATGCAGGCGATGCCTTTGATGTTGGGCGTCGCTTCAATGTCGGGGCCAATGATGGTCTTCAAGCCCCCGTTTTTGTGGTTTGAGAGATGTCGTATCTCAATGGGGATGCCCATTTCGTACACGGGCTCGACCGTCGCAGGGTGCAAGATGGTCGCGTCAGCGTTGGAAAAGGCGATGGCTTCAGCGTAACCGAGGTAGGGGATCGGGGTGGATTCCACACCCCACCGAGGATTGACGGGGTAGATGCCTAGAACGTCTTTCCAAAGGATGACTCTGCGCGCTTGAAGGAGGGCGGCGAGTGCGGTCGCGGTGTGGTCGCTGCCCCCTCGGCCCAACAGCGCGAGTTCTCCGTCTGTGCCTTCGCCAAACCAACCCGTGACGATTGGGACGCCGTGAAAGGCGCTGCGATCAAGTTTGGCGCTGGAGCCTTTGAGGTCCACCCGAGTGGCGTTTCCTGCCCCATCCAGCTGCAAACCGATGTCTTCCGCACCCACGGGGTGAGCGGGCAGTCCACGAATGGACAACCCGTGAGCAATAACGAGTGCAGAAAGACGTTCACCCGATGCGAGGAGTCGGTTGTAGGCGTTTTTGTCGTCCCGGTCCATGGCCAACGCCGTTAGGGAATCTTCGATGCCTTCGAGCACCCTCTGAAAAACATCGTACAGCGGTGAATCGATCATCGTGGGAGAAAATCGTAGATGATGGCTTGCAAGGTCGTTGACCAGTCGCCCTGCGTAGCGAGGCTCTTGAGCGGCTCGCATCAGTCGGTCGGTGGTGCCCCAAAGGGCTGAAACCACAACAATGACCGGCTTTGCTGCGTTTTCCAGGATGTCGGCGATTCGCTCCAAATCTGAAGCGTCTCGCAAGCACGATCCACCGAACTTGTGGATTTCCGAGAGCTCACTCATCAACAAACCCCCCACGAATCATCAGGTCCCCCGCCACCAGCAGGGCCATTGCTTCAACCACGGCGACGGCTCTGGGACCGAGGACAGGGTCGTGTCGACCTTTGACCAAGAGCGGTTCCTGTTGATTGGTCTTCACATTCAGCGTGGTTTGAGACTGGGGGATGCTCGAGGGCGGCTTGAACGCCACTCGGATGGAGACGGGTGAGCCGGTCGAGAGTCCAGCGAGCGCCCCGTCGGGACGCTCACCGAGGAGCACGGGGTGTTCTGCCGTTCCTCCCCACGGGCTGTTGTGGTCGCTGCCGTGCATCGTTTGCACAGCAAACCCGTGCCCAAATTCAACGCCACGTGCAGCGGGAATGGACATCATGGCTCGGGCCATGGCGGGCTCGATACCATCGAACCACGGTTCCCCAAGTCCGAGCGGAAGGCCGGTGATGTCGAGGTCAACTCTGGAGCCGATGGAGTTTCGTTGGCGACGAGTTTGGTCGATCAGTACCGCCATCCGCTCCGCCGCTTCCGGGTCCCTGCACCGCAACTCTCGGCAGATTTCGTTGGCCCATCGAGGGGGGCATTCGCTCATGGGAGCGGCCTCAACCTCGCCCACAGCCCCCAATTGAGCCTCGACGTGCACACCGTGCTCTTTCAACCATCCACCGACCACAGCCGCCGCAGCGACGAGGGGGGCCGTCATACGGGCACTGGATGTTCCTCCTCCCCGCAAGTCGGCCTCGCCCCCGGTTCGCTTCATCATCACCATGTCTTGGTGGCCGGGTCTGGGGTGGTCGGGAAGGAAACTGTAATCGCTGGAGCGAACGTCTGAATTTGCGATGTGGATTTCGATGGCCTCACCGGTGGTTCGTCCGTTGGACACCCCGGTTCGCCACTCCACTGTGTCGTCTTCCTTGCGCTTGCTGCTGTAGGTTCCGCCGGTTTTCCGCAAGGCCATCGCTGCGCTCACGCTCGTTTCGTCGACCGCCAGACCGGCTGGCATGCCTTCGATGAGAGCACCGACGAAGGGTCCGTGGCTTGAGCCCCTGAGGGTCACTCGCAAGGCCTCACCTAGACGCATGTGCATGCTACTGTAAAGAGGACTGGACGGCCCCTTTAGAAGGTGTTCACTCGGTTTCGCCCGTCGCTTCCCTCGCAAGGAAGCTCGTTTCAAGGATTTCTGCATCCGGGTTTCGCATGCTGTACCACGATTTAATCCGCTCAATGGTCGGCGTTGCGTTTTTTGGAACCACGATGACCAAAGCAGGCCCTGAACCGCTGATTCCGGCCGCTCGAGCGTTGTTCATGTAGGAGTCGTTGGTCATTTTTCGTCCTTCGATGTCCCGAAGTGCAGCCGCAGTCCCACGCCCGTTCCACGTCAGCGCCACCAGTGGATTTAGGTCTTGAAGGGCGGCGAGGGCTTGCTGAAACGCCGTCACTTGCGGGGCAAAATCCTCCAGCGTTGGACGCACCTCTCTCGGGCCACGCAGCACCAGAAGCACAACCCATTCGGTAGGTGACAGGCCAGGCTCGTCCATCAGAACCCCTTCCGCAATGGGCGCTTGAACATCGATGAGTTTCCATCCAGGTGCCATGCACGCCCATGCATCGTCGATCGAGCCGGTCAGGGAAACGCCCGCAGTGGTTTGCGCGTCGGCGGCCATCTCGACCATCGCCTCGGGCGTCAGATTGGTTCCGGTTGCATCGCACAGTGCACGAAGCGCAGCAATGCACATCGCTGCGGATGATTTGAGGCCTTGAGCCTTGGGAATTTTTGAAACAACACCCCAGTGAAGATCGTCGAGTTCAAACCCATCGGGCAGTGGGTGTCCAGCGTCGTTCCATGCGTTCATCAATGCGTCCAGAACACCGTCGTCGTCCACCACTTCTCGTTTGCTTGGCCGGTCCAACAAGCGAACGGTGATGGGCAGGTTCAGGGCGATGTTTGCACCGTACCCCAAGGCGGCTGCGTGGAGAAGGCTGCATGCCCCATGGGCCTCTCCTTTCCCCAACACCGCCATGATTCAACGCTCCTCGATGCCTCCTTTCACAGGTCGACCGACGTGCCGGGCAGCATGACCGATCCAACCCAGCACGGGTTGACCCGCTGCGAGTTCGGTCACGGACACGGCCGTCAAATCGCCTGTGACAAGGCGAACTGTTTCCGCTTGTTGCATGAAGATATGACATGTATTAGCATTGTGATGCCCCTCTGTCTCCTTGATACCAACAATCTTCAACATCGGCCGTTGTTCAATCTTCAGTCGACCCAACACAACGGGGCGACGGCATCCTTGAGCATCGATCGCCATGAGCGAATCACCGGCCTCCAATTCAGCCAGGTATTTCGTGGTGCTGTCGGCCATCATGACGTAGGAATGCGGCGATCCAGCGTTCACTCGAAACGGGCGGGCTGGAACGAACGTGGAGGGTAAGGTTTCGCTGTGAACCAAGAACAGGGCATCAGCGCTTGAACCCACCAACAAGCCTTCTCCGGCAGAAAGCAGAGAGAGGAGATCAAGGCAATACCGATCGCCCACACCGGCCTGTTCAACGGCTTCAATCGTGAAGGTGGTCAGCGATGTTGGTTTGCTGTTAGCAACAGGGGGAGCGTCATCAACCGAGGGTTGCTGGAGACGCTGAGCTTTGACGCTCAGGGCCGCCTCCATCATGTCCTCGCTGCCGTCCACGACAAGGGCGTCCACGCCCTCTTCCAGTGCAAATCCAGCCCCTTGGGCCTCCAACGGCGTACGAATGACAGCGGCGATTTTCGTGTGCGTGCCCGTTCGGTGCGAAATCAGGTTCTCAAGTGGAATCATCGACCACGTCTCGCACTCAACCACGATCCATTCCACGGTGCCCAAGTGGGCCACGCCCACGTTCTGTGTCTCACCGTCTCGGACGTGTTGATAGGCACCAAGAACACGTTCGCCCTCGTAAAGCGTGTCCTCATGGATTCGGAGGAGACCGTCGCTCTCGCCAAAGGCCCGGTCCACACCGCTGGGAATCGTTGGACTGGTGGGGGACGAACGGAGCCAAATTTCCATGGTTGATCAACTCACAAACCGACCGCAGTGGCGGCGTCCTGTGCGGATACGCCGTCGTGGACCATCATGACCAGAGCCTTCGCCATAGCGCCCGGGTTTGGGTGGGCGAACACTTGCCGCCCCATGCACACTCCACTGGCTCCAGCACCCAAGGCATGTTCAACCATGGTGAGCACCTCAAGGGATGTCCCGCTTGCAGGCCCGCCGGCAAGAAGCAGGGGGATGGGCGCGCTTGAGGTGACGGAGCGGAACGATGTGGCGTCTCCCGTCCAAACACATTTGGCCGCATCGCAGCCCAATTCAAACGCCAACCGTACGGCGTGGGACTGGGATTGGGTGAGGTCCGTGGATTGATGATTGAGGTGGGGTCCGCGTGCGTACACCATGCCGAACGCTGGAAGACCTGCATGCAGAGCTTGTCGATTCAGTTCTCCCATGCGCTGAATCATGCTCGCCTCGTTTTCGCTGCCCATGTTGACTTGACATGAAACGCCCAGTCCACCTCGAGGGAGCGTTTCGTCGGCGTGTCCGACCATCACCTTGTTGTTGGCATCCGGTCCTGCATGCCGTGTGGAGACCGAGTAGTGAACCACCATGTTGGTGGATGTTCCCTCGCAAAGATGGGCGTAGGCACTGACCACGCCTTTCTGCGCCACAATGGCGTTGACACCGGCGTCCACCAACGATGCGATGAGCACCTCAAGGTCCTCGAGACCGGGCGTTGGATAGTCGGAGGCTCCGTGGTCGATGGGAATCCAAACGCCTCGCTGGTTGGGCAGAAGCAAGCCCATCCGTTCGCCCTTGTTCATGGTCCTGCGAGGTTGCCGCCTTCATCAAAGGTTTGTTTGGGTAATAAGACGTTCAAACTTGGTCGCCAGCCCACAGCAACACGGCTTGTTCGGCGGACTGGAGGTGCTCTTGGAAGGTGGACCGAGCGATTTCTAGGATGTCTGCCAGGGCTTGCATCGTGATGGCTTTTGGCTGTTGGTAGTACCCGTGTTTGAGAGCGAGGGAGTAGCACTCAAACTGTCGTGCGGTAAGTGCTGCTTGCAGTCCGTTTTCTTGAGAGCGGACATCGCTGACACGAATCTCTGCGGGCGCAAGGAACACCTTGCTGAGCTTGACGAAGTTGGAGATCGCTTTCGGGATGCCTCGGAGGGTAAGGGTGAGGCCGCCGTCGATGTACTCAGCAGGCGGTATGACGTGGATGTTTTCGGTGGTGGACGCCAAGCACACCAAGGCGTGGGTGTTCCAGACAACAATCGCTTCGCTCTCGCGCTCACTGAGGCGCTGTTCCACGTCGATGTAAGGCAATTCATCCAGGTCGTCAACCGACTTCCCTTCACGATAAACCGGGATGATAATCTGTCGTACCCCTTCTGGGGTGATGAGCAGATTGGCCACGAAGGTCAACTGTTCGAGAACATCATCCAGCAGGGACAGGTCCGTTTCAGCGAGAGAATCTCGTGTCCATGTGACCGAGACCTCGCGCATGGTTCGGCGTTGCGCGCTTCCTTGTTATGCCTTTGGCTCGGGTACCCCTTGTGTGCTTCCCTTAACGCATGGTTCAAGTGGTGGTTCGTTTTGGCAGGAACATGGCTTTGGAGGATTATGTGCTTACAATTGCCTTGGGGGGAGCCTTTGCAATTGGCCTGATGTTCATCGTCATGCGACGTGAAGCGCAAGTGAATCTCCAAAGCGGGATGAGTGCAGAGGGCCTGCTCCAGCAACACTCCGGCATGGGTTTTGGCAAGGCAAAAAAGAGCCTCGATCGAAAATTGGCGGCTGTTCAAGATCTTCTTCGCCAGCAAAATGCAGGCGATCGCCAACTCGCCGAAGAACGGTTCAATCGTCGCAGAGACGAGCAGGCCGACGCCGAGGAGGAAGCGCGCAGACAGCGGGAATTGGAGGAAGCTCGCCTCCAATCCGAACTTGAAGAGGCCCGCCAGCGACAGGAGGAAGAAGCTGCGAGGAGGGCCGCAGAGAGAGACGCTGAAGAGGCACGCCTGGCCGCTGAACTGGAGTCTGAACGGCAAGCGGACATGGCCGAAGCCGAGGAGCAACGGCTCGCAGAGATCGAAGCTGCGCGTCAACAGGAAATGCTGGAATCGAGAGATGCGGCCAAGCGAGCCATGTCCGAATTGCGTGCACGCCTTGAGAGAGAAGGGGCTCAGTCCTCGGACGTCCAGATTTCACTGATGTGGAACAATTACAACGACCTAGATCTTCACGTTGTATGTCCGTCGGGCGAACGCATCCACGGCGGCAACAAGAAATCCGCCTGCGGCGGTGAACTCGACGTTGATGCCAACGTGCGAGCCGAGACGCGAAAGCCGATCGAGAACGTGTTCTGGGAAGAAGGCAAAGCTCCTGCTGGTCGCTACCAAGTGTACATTCACTACTACAAGAAGCACAAAAAGCGCCGAAGCAAGGACCCGACAAAATTCCAAGTCATCGTCAACGAAGGCGGAGACCCCCGGGAATACAACGGCGAATTGTCCATGGGCGACCCCATCATGCTCGTGGCTGAATTCAACCTTCCCTCGCCAGAAGAGCGGGCTGAACGTCGTCGAGCCCTTGAAGAAGAGCTGCGAGCGGCCGGCATGGACGTGCCGGAATCCAAAGCGGCCATCGCCGAAGTTGAGGAAACACGCCAGGCTGAAATGGAGGCTGCAGAAACCCAACGCCTGGCAGAAATTGAGGCCGCTCGTGAACAAGAGGTCCTCGAAGCAAAGGAAGCCGCTCAGCGCGCCATGTCCGAACTCCAAGCACGCTTGGAACGGGAGGGTGCTCAGTCCTCTGACGTGCAGATATCGCTGATGTGGAACAATTACAACGACCTTGATCTTCACGTGGTGTGTCCTTCAGGTGAACGCATTCACGGTGGTAACAAGACCTCTTCCTGCGGCGGTGAATTGGACGTGGACGCCAACGTCAGAGCCGAAACTCGCAAACCGGTCGAAAACGTCTTCTGGGAGGAGGGCAAGGCACCTGCTGGCACCTACCAAGTCTACGTTCATCATTACAAGAAGCACGACAAGCGACGAAGCAAGGATCCCACCAAGTTCCAAGTCATCGTCACACCCGGTGGGGAGCCCCTGGAATACAACGGTGAACTCACCCACGGCGACCCCATCTTGCTGGTGGCTGAATTCAACCTCCCCTCTCCCGAGGAGCGAGAAGCACGAAAGCGTGAAATTGAGGCTGAGATCGAGGCAACGTCTCGTCGTCTTGAAGGTGGATCGGCAGCCGAAGAATCCGTGTCAGAACCCGAGGCGGTCGAAGACGATCCGAAGGTTGACACCGCCGAAGATGTTGAGGCTGAGCTTCCGAGCGCTCCCGACCTCGATGCGCTCAGTGATGAGTGAACCTCGGCAGGCCTCACGAGATGATGTCGCTCAGGCGATCGTCCTTCAGCGCATTTCGAATCGAACGAGCGATGCGACGTCCTGTTGACATGAACGGTTCGTTGATGTCAGAATAGGGCGAACCTCCAATGAACGGGTTGGAGCCCGCCACAATGCGTGCGCTGATTTCGAACACCTTGAATTCCAGTTGGTCCGTGACGATGGTCTCCAAGCAGAACGGCCCGAGCATTCCTCGAGACCCCTCCTCAAGGTCGTACGATGCGGCCACCGTTCCTTCTGCCATCTCAAAGGCACGAGGGAGGAGCGACTCTCGTATGACGACGGGTTGGTTGCCTGTGACCACAAAGGACGGTTCGAGTGACATTTCTCGGAGGTCTCGAAGGGAGCCCAGTTTGTAGAACTCATCGACGTTGCTTTCGTCCCTTCGGTCCATGGACAACAGTTCCAGACGCCCAAGGTTCTTGCCCGCGTGTTGCCCACGGCCTTGAACTTGGAACCCGTCGCTGGCGGTCGGATCGAAGAAAAAGTGGAGGTAATATCGGCACCCGAGCACGTACTCCTGAATGGTGAATTCTTCTTCGATGTCAACGTTCCTTCGGAAATCACGATAGTCTCGTGCGACGAAGTAGCCCCGTCCACCCTTTGCACCTGCGTACTTGACGATCACCGGGCCGTCGATGTTGTGCGGGTCCTCCACGACCTTCGGCATCGTGCAGCCGCCGTCTTCGAGCCATTGGCGTTGCAGCGCTCGGCTGCTTTCCCAGTGGAGGATGTTTCGATTGCCAAACGTTGGGACTTCGAGATTCCTGAAATTGTTCGCACCCAAGTATTCAACGAGGGAACCGTGTGGTATGATAATGACGTTCTTTTCTCGAAACCACTCGGCGTAATCCAGCATTTCTCGATAGTCCTCGAGCATCAGCCATTCGTCGGGGTCTGCACCCGGGAAGGCTTTGTAGAAACGGCGGCGGTTATCTCCAACGGCGATGCCGAGGGTACGGAAGCCTTCTTGTCGCGCCCCGTGAAGAATTTGCAGGGACGAGTGGGAGGCAACCACGCCCACGGTGATGGACGATGTGTCGTAGCCTTTCAGCCACTCCTGCACGGTGCTCAGGGGGACGCCCATATGGAGGGGTTTCGTACTCGCTCTATGAGTATTATGTCAGGGATGCATGTAGATTTGATTTCCGTTAAGGGCCGAGGGATTTCCGCAGATGAATTCGGCCGGAACGCACGGTCTGCGCGGACTGAAGGTTTCATGTGGTCGCTTCGCACAGTCGTTTCATGGCCGATGCTCCATCCACCGCTCGAATGACCTACGGGGGGTACCTTCGTTTGGAAGACTTGCTTGAACTTCAGG
>MDTG01401152.1_pt1 | contig 12126 bp, 13 predicted proteins | sample 811421 | NCBI WGS metagenome assembly MDTG01 (sample SAMN05326645, study PRJNA326480) | marine metagenome | isolation source: seawater | place: Pacific Ocean: South East | collected 2011
TAAGAAAATCTAACACTTGAGTTCTCACCACCTTTTTCTAATGATAAGGAATTTATAGACTTAACCCCAGTTCTGAAAAAATCTTTTACGTTGTCTGGTTGAGCACTATATGCTTTTTGATTTCCAGTATAATATAATTGATTAGAGCCATCCATTTTTTGACCCCAAGAACTTGAAACAAAATCTCCAAGAGCTGTAGCGGCTGCATTCAAAGTACCCTGACCGTATTCATTTTGAAGCTCTGGAAACATCATTGCAGTATCCATTGTAGTGTTAGTGTTTATGGTTACTCCTAGCTTAGAGTCAGTTGAACCTTTTTTTGTTGTAATAAGAATTACACCATTTCCAGCTCTTGAACCATATAATGCAGCTGAGTTCGGTCCTTTAAGAACTGAAATCGATTCTACATCGGCAGGATTAATATCTGAGATACCTCCTCCTCCAACACTGTTATTGTAAACACTTCCTCCAGAATTAATACCATCAGCATTAATTGGAACACCATCTACTACGATTAGAGCTTGAGTGTTTCCTGAAAGAGAGTTATTTCCTCTTATAACAATTCTCGAACCAGAACCAAGAGAACCGACTCCTGTAATATTTAATCCAGGAACCTTACCCATTAATGAACTTGCAATGTTGTGATCCTTAACTGTATTAACCTGATCACCACTAACTTCGGTAATTGAATAACCTAAGGATTTTTTTGCTCTACTAATACCAAGAGAAGTAACAACTACTTCATCAAGAGCATTGTCAGATGCAAGTTGAACATTTATAGTTGCACTTGATCCCACAACTATTGATTGAGTTGAATATCCAACAAAGCTAAACACAAGAGTATCTCCCATGGAAGCATTAATTGAATAATTCCCGTCAAAATCAGTTGAAACTCCACTAGAAGTTCCCTCTACTACAACAGTAGCACCAGGAAGTGGCACCCCGTTATCATCTGTTACCGTACCGCTAATTGATTGTGCTTGAAGGGTAAAACCGAAAGCAAATACCATCAATAGAGAGGTAATGTTTCTTAAGAATTTTGTTTTCATATAATTTTGTTTTTGTTTAAATCTGGACTAAAATAACAAATTATTAACACATTTTTAACAAGTTGATAATTTAAATTAGATATTTCGACCAAATAGATCATTTATTCGATCAAAATTATGAATTCAACAATCTTAATTAAAGATTAATATAAATAAATTTATAGTTCAATTATTTGATTTCAAAATTACTGAGTTTTATTTTAAATACAAATATTATTTACTTATGCCACAATAGAAATATTAGATGGAAAAATCTGCATCCAAAAGCAACTTTTGATTCTTGTGGTCGCAAACCGCATAATTAAAACCTTTTTTCAAGCTGTAGCCAGCATATTCTCCATTTTTATTCATTGCTATAAAACCCACTTGTAGGTAATCCCAATCTGGCCCAGATTTATGAATTTTTGATATTCTTCCAACTATAGACTTACATGCCTCAAGGGGAGAATATCCTTGTCTCATTAACTCAACTACCATGGCACTTCCAGAAGTTCTAATTACAGCCTCACCAAGACCAGTAGCGGCAGCGGCGCCGACTTCATTATCTAAAAAAAGTCCTGCTCCAATTATAGGAGAATCTCCCACTCTTCCATGCATTTTCCAGGCAGCCCCACTTGTCGTACATGCCCCGCACATATCCCCTTTCTCATCAATCAATAACATACTGATTGTGTCGTGATTTTCAGTATTTATAATAGGTTTATATTTTGATTTTTGTTTCCATTCTAACCAATCCCTTTTGGATTTCTCTGTCAACAAATCTTCCTCTTTAAAGCCTTTAGAAACAGCGAAATCTAGAGCCCCTTTTCCTGAAAGCATTACATGAGGAGTTTCTTCCATTACTAATTTAGCGACTGAAATTGGATGTTTAATATTTTGTAAAAAACTTACAGATCCACAATTACTTTTTTTATCCATAATGCATGCATCAAGAGTGACTATCCCTTCTCTGTCGGGAAATCCTCCATACCCAACTGATCTTATATTTGGATCGCCCTCTGGAATTTTAACTCCCGATTCTATAGCCTCTGTTCCGCTTTTACCTTCCATTAATTTTTTCCAAGCTTCCTTATTAGCTGACAATCCGTGGTTCCATGTAGATATTATTCTGGGAAATGTAGGTTTGATTTTTTTTTGGGTTTTTTCTGGACTTTCGCAGTTTAGTAAAGTTGAAGCTCCAACTCCTCCCAATATGGATTTTTTAATAAAATTTCTTCTTTTAATCATATCTTAATTATTTACTCTGTTTTTCCAATAGGCCTGTTTTCTGAACCAATTATATCTTTCAAATCATCTCCTATTTCCCTTCTTTTAATTTCAGCTAATGCTTTAACTTTATTCGCAATATTTGGAAATTGATTATAAACATTCTTTGTTTCTGAGGGATCTTCTTTTAAATTATAAAGTTCAATTTCTTCTAAATCAACATATTCATATTTAATCGGCTTTCCGTCGTCACGCCCTTCTTTTCCGTTTAATGTTCTGTATCTATGAGGAAAATACATTTTCCAATCTCCATATCTAACTCCATGTAGACTATTTACGTGATAGTAGAAAAAAAGTGCTTCATGAGGATCTTTTTCGCTTGCCAATGTTAAAGTAGGCCAAATATTCTTTCCGTCTATTTTGTTACTAGAGAGTTTTGATTTGGTAACACTTGCAAATGTTGGAACCCAATCTATTCCCATAAGCGGTTTAGATATTTCTGATTTGGCTTTTATTTCCTTAGGATACCAAACAATACATGGAACCCTTTGACCTCCTTCCCAAGTTGTTCCTTTTCCTTCTCTATATATTCCTGTAGAACCAGAATGTGTTCCGTAAGAAAGCCACGGTCCATTATCAGAAGTAAAAACTACTATTGTGTTTTTATCTAAATCATTTTCTCTAATAGCTTTCATTATCATACCCACAGAATTATCTATTTCTTCAATTACATCTGCATAAAGTCCGTTTTTAGATCTACCGTTAAATTTAGAAGAAGCAAATAGAGGAACATGGGGCTGTGGATGGGCTAAGTAAAGGAAAAAAGGATTGTCTTTATTTTTGTTTATAAACTCAATACTTTTTAAAGTCAAATCCATTGTTAAATTAGATTGATCTGTAAGAACCTCAATAGGATTTTCATTATCATACAGCATTAAATCTGGATAACTATTTGGGTACTCTGCATGAAATGGCCACATGTCGTTGGAATATAATATTCCAAAAAAATCATCAAAACCATGCCTAGTAGGTAAAAACTTTTTATTGTCTCCTAAATGCCATTTCCCATATATTGCTGTTTTGTAACCCTTGTCTTTTAACATTTCTGACAATAATAATTCGTCTGGATTTATTCCTTTTTTAGAATTTGGACCCAATGCTCCGCTAAAACCAATCCTATTTGAATAAGCCCCTGTTAAAATGGAAGCTCTTGAAGCTGAACAAACAGCCTGAGTGGAATAGTATGATTTTAATAAAGCTCCCTCGTGGGCTAGTCTATCTAAATTGGGGGTGTTTATTAATTTAGAACCATAGGAGCTTAAGTCTTGAAAACCTAAATCGTCGGTTAGTATAAACACAATATTAGGTGGATTATTTTGATCATCTTTTTGACAAGAAAAAGAAAGAAGTATTATTATTGATAAGAAAGTGAATTTAAATAGTTTCATTTACAAGACTTTAAGATTGATTCTTTAAATTAGTGATTAATAAAATATAAACATAAGATTTTAAATAAGCATATCATTTTTTAACACAAACCGATACTACAAATAGGTAATTTATTATGAATATTTCTAAAAGGGCTTTATTTACTAACCCAACTTATAATAAAATATCTTCAATTCCGCTGAAAACTCAAATATATTTTTGGATAATGTATTTTTCTTTTAACGTAATTAGGTGGGGGAATTTTTACCAAGATTACACATACTCCTTAAAATCAAATTTAATTGAATTTCCTTTTCATATAGCTCTATGCTACCTTTTTATTTTTTTAATGCTTCCGAAACTTTTTAATGGTAAGACTTTACAATTTGCTAGTTTACTAATTACAAGTTTGGGCATAACTCTGATTCTAAAATTTCAGGTTACTTACTATTTTACAAGTGGAGATGTGTTGCCTGAATATGCAGGAGTAACATCAAAAATTACATTTGATTATGCTATTCAAAGTATACTTGGTGAAATTTACGTAATTACTTTTGTTACAGCCATAAAATTAATAATTGACTGGATAAAGCAAAAGGAATTACTTGCAAGTACAAATAAAATTTATCTTGAAAATGAGCTTAAATACCTTCGTTCTCAAATTCAACCACATTTTTTCTTCAATACATTGAATAATTTATATTCACTTGCTATTGACAAGTCTGAGAAAGCACCGGATCTTATATTAAAATTATCTGATTTAATGAAATATTTCCTTTACGAAACAGGAAAAGAGTTTCAAAAGTTAGAAAAAGAAATCACTCACATCAAAGATTATATAGAAATTGAAAAATTAAGATATAATGACAGTTTAAATATTTCTTTTAATATTGATGGAGAATTTAAGAATAAAAAAATTAGGCCCCTTTTGTTGATTCCTCTTGTTGAAAATGCTTTTAAACATGGGGCTAGGAGCTGTACAGTAAATTGTTATATTAAAATTAATTTAAAAGTGGAAAAATCCATTTTAAACTTTAGAGTTGAAAATTCCATGGTTGAAATTGAAAAAAAATTAAAAGAACAAATTGGAGGAATAGGCCTTTCCAATATAAAAAAAAGACTTGAGCTAAATTATGGGAAAGGCAATTTTGATTTTAAAAATTTTAAAGAAAAAAATAAATATATTGCAGAACTTAAAGTTAAATTAAAAACATGATAAATTGTATTATTCTTGATGATGAACCCTTGGCTATTAAAATAATTGAAAATTTCATAAACAAAGTAGATTATTTGAATTGTATTGGGACTTTTTCAAATGCAAATGAATCAATTCCTTTCTTGAAAAAAAACAAAATTGATTTAATGTTTTTAGATATTAATATGCCTTTTATTGATGGTATTAGTTTTTTAAAAAAACTTAAAGCCCCCCCCAAAACAATTATTACTACTGCACACTCTGAGTACGCCTTAGAAAGTTATGATTTAAATGTAAGTGACTATTTGCTAAAACCGATTTCATTTGAAAGATTTGAAAAGGCAGCCGGAAAGGTTTTTGACTTTGTGAGTCAAACAAAAAAGAGGTCTACTAAAATGTCTTTAGATTTTATTTTTGTGAGAGTTAATAAAGTAACCGTTAAGATTAATTATGAAGATATTCTGGTGATAGAAAGTTTAAAAGATTACATAAAAATAATAACCAAGAGTTCCTCATTCATTGTTCATACAACACTAACGGCTTTCACCGAATCATTACCAGAAACAAAATTTATTAGAATTCACAGGTCAACCACTGTAGCCTTTAATAAAATAGATGTTATTGATGGTAATTGTGCGTATATCGATAAAAAACCATATAAAATTGGTGGTAGTTATCGTGAAAGTTTTAAAAATTTACTTTTAAACTTTTAAGATTAACTTAATTACCATTTTTAAAGAAAGATCAAATCGAAATAATTTATTTAATATATTGAAACAGTTGATCCGCAGATTAATAAAATATAAGTTAATTCTATTGTTGTTTTTATTTTACTTCAAAGCCAATGCGCAATTTGATGTGAATAAAAAAATTGATAGTCTTATTAATACAAGTATAGAAAATAAAAATTTTCCTGGCGGCCAACTTTTTGTGAAAATTAAAGATTCCATTACCATTAACAAATCATATGGGTATCATACTTATGATTCAATAATTTCAGTAAAAAACACTCATCTATATGATTTAGCCTCGCTTACTAAAGTATTAGCAGCTACATTTTCATTAATGAAATTATACGATGAAAATAAATTAGAACTCAATGATAAATTATCTTTTTATTTCCCAGAATTAAGAAAATCCAATAAAAAAAGTACAACTATATTCCAAAGTTTAAGTCATACCAGTGGTTGGATTCCATATATAAGTCATCAAAATTTTATTAAAAAGAGAAACGGAGAAATAAAAAAATCAATTATTAGAAGCTCGAAAAGCACTAGGTTTTCAAATATAATTAGTGAAAATTTGTTTCTTAGAAATAATTATTCTAAAAAAATATTTAAAAGAATTAAAAAATCTAAACTTGATTCTGTAGGTAAGTATAAATATTCGGGCCTTTTCTTTTTTTATGTTCCTCTTCTTGTTGAAAAGATTTCCGGACTAACTTTCGAAAAATATTTTAGAAAAAATATTATAAATAAAAAAAACATTACCCTTCTTTTCAATCCAAAAAATAGTTTTAACAAAGAATTTATTGTTCCAAGTGAGTATGATTCCATATTTCGAAAAAATCTAGTGCATGGCTATGTTCATGACGAAGCAGCAAGTTTTATGGGAGGTGTTTCGGGAAATGCAGGGCTTTTTGGTAATGCAGAAAGTATAGGGATTTTATTAAATGATTTAGCCCCTTCAAGTTCTGTATTTAAAGAATCTACAATACAAAAATTTACCTCCTATGCATATAAAAATAGTTCTATTAGAAGAGGGCTTGGTTTTGATAAACCCTATCCCAAACAAGTTAATAGCAATTATCCAAATCCAAACTTATCCAAAGAAAGTTATGGACACACTGGTTTTACCGGAACAATGTTTTGGGTAGATCCTGAAAAGAAACTAACTATTGTCTTTTTAACTAACCGGGTCTATCCAACTAGATTAAACGAATCGTTTTATGATGATAATGTAAGAGAAAAATTAATAGATATTTTAACTCAAAATAAATATTAATAAGTATTCTTTTAAAATTTATTCTTCATGGTACACGTGAAATTATTCGAATTAAAAAAAGCATAAACTTATTGATCCACTTTACGGCTTAGTAAAAGGTAATGTTGATTTTTTTAAAAAAATAATTACATTAAATATGTTTATACACTTCGAAATCTTCTGTTGCCAGCCCACGCAACTCTTTTAGTGCGCCCTAAATATGATTTTATTTCTATTCTATTGTTAAACTCATTTCTTAAAGAATTAAGTTGTGCATTACCATTTTCTTGTGCTTTCATTTTGTTATTTTTTTAAAAAGATGGCAAATTTATATTAAAAATTGATTCTATTAGATTTATTTTTTATAAATTTTATTAAAATTTAAAATAAACTATTTGATTCAAAAAAACGCCTTTAACTTTTTCTTAAATTATTTTTTATTACTGTTTAGCTTTTTAATAGGCGCCCAGCCCACTTTTGAGGTTTCAAGTCCTGAAATGCATGGAGTTTCTTTAAAAAAATTAAATTATTTAGATTCTGTAATGCACTCTTATGTAGATAACAAAGACTTCTCTGCTATTCAAACAGCTATTGTTAAAAATGGGAAATTAATTCATTTTAACAGCTACGGCTATTCAAATATATCTTTAGAAAAACCTCTTTCTAATGACGATATTTTTAGAATTGCATCCATGACTAAACCAATCGTTTCTGTTGCACTAATGATGCTTTATGAGAGGGGAGAGTTCCGTTTAGAGGACCCTGTTTCTAAATTTATTCCCGAATTTAAAAACCTTAAAAAGGGGAAAAAAGAAAAGTCAATAAAAAACGAAATAAAGATTATAGATTTATTAAGACATTCTGCTGGATTTGAGTTCAAGGGCCCAGATGGTTACATGGATTCAATCAAGCTAAGCTTAGAAGAGTTTGTTAAAGAGTCCATTAAATCTCCTCTTCTTTATGAACCCGGAACTCAATGGCGTTATAGTTATTCCACTGACATATGCGGTTATTTAATTGAAATTTTATCAGGGATGAGTTTAGATAAATTTCTAAAAACAAATATTTTTGAACCCTTAAACATGAGGGATACTTTTTTTGAATTACCAAAAGAAAAAATGGAGAGACTCACCACATTATATACGCTTGAAGAAAAAAAATTAACTGTATTTGATGAGCCTTCCACTTCCCTAGCAAATAATGTTACTTTGTTTAGTGGATCAGGTGGACTTTTATCCACCACAAATGATTATCTCGTTTTTTGTCAAATGCTTTTAAATGGTGGGGTCTTTAATGAACAAAGAATAATACAAACTTCTACGATCAGTCTTATGCTTGAAGACCACGCAAAAGGATTAAAATATAAAAAATTAATTTTTGGTAAAAAGAAAGGCTTTGGATTAGGGTTTGAAATAATCAATGAAGAAAACACCAAGTTTGGATCTAAAGGAACCTATGGTTGGGGTGGAATTTTTGGAACCTATTTTAGAATTGACCCAGTTGAAAATATGATATTCGTATATATGACTCAATCTTTTGAAACATACAATTTAAAATTAAGTGAAAAGTTTAGAACGTTAGTTTACGAGTCACTATTGTAGAGTTTAAAGTAAGCTATTTTGTTATTAATTTAAATCAATTTTTGATATTTCGTCAACTATTTTTTCAACCCATAGCTTATACATTTTCCCACTGGGATGTAACCCGTCACTAGCAATCAATGTTTTATCACTTCTAGCTCTTCTTGAAATAGGGGTTATATTAAAAAAAGGCACTCCTCTTATTTCTGTTTCGGTTTGAATTACAGAGTTAAAATCATCTATTTCTTTTGATATCTTGTCACTATCTTTTCCTCCGCTATAACCGCTAGCTCCCCAATCTGGAATCGAAAGAACAAAAAGCTTTTTATTTTTACTTCCAGCAAGGGATATTGATCGGTTTAACAGCTTAACAAAAGCAGGTCTAAAGTCATTCGCGTTTTGGCCTTGAAACTGATTATTTACTCCAATTTGGAGTGAAACTAATCCAAAAGAGGGCACTAAATTTAAATTATTCATCTCTTCATTTAATTCCTCAACTTTCCAACCAGTACGAGCTACTATTTGTAGACTATCTATTTCACTATTTATTTTTTGTAATTCTTTCAAAAACTGAACAGGCCATCTGTCATTAATTTCAACTGCTTCTCCAATTGTATAGCTGTCCCCCAGTGCTAAATATGTAGAAACTTTTTCTAATTCTACAGTTTTAGTAAAAACTGCTGTTATTTTTTTTTCTTTATTAATTATTATTTGCTGCGGATTTTCTGTTCCTGATAAATCTCCTGTCCATTTTTTAAATAACCATCCCTCTTTTGGACTTGCTGTTAATTCGACTATAGATTGGCTATTGTAATCATTCGCAGAACCTGTTTTGATTACTTTTTCAATGATTGTCCCTTCACCTTGAACGCTTGTTGTTAAAGTATACTTGTTTTTTACAAAATTAGCTGTTACTAACTTGTCAGAATCCATTATTATATTAATGGACAATGAATCTCCAGACGCACCTGACCAACTTTGAAAAACATATTCTGAGGCTGGAGTAGCTATTATTGAAGCCATCTCCCCTTCACTATACTGTTTGTTTGTTGGTGAAACTGTTCCTGCGTTCTTTGGATTCACAGAAGTTGTTAAAGTATAAAAAATTGGATCTTTAGAACATGAAAAAAGGAAAAGAATTAAAAAAAAAGATAAGGACTTCTTCATGATGCTAAGATAAGGCTTCTTTATTCCCTGCTATTGTATTACTGTTTAGATTGCTATCCAATTCCATATAGTTCATTTTTTGATAATCACTACATTTTGTATATAAATAGATTCTTCTTCAAATAAACTGTTTTTTTGTTTAGGAATATTAGAACAAATAATAGTTTGAAATTTAGTCTAAAAACCTCACCAAACAATTATACGTTTTTGCCTCAAAATTCATAATTCCAGTTACCAATAACTGCGATCCGTCAGAAGCATTTTCAAAATGCTTTAATTCATAATTATCTTGATTTTTTTTCCAAAGACCTTGAACTGTAGTTTTTAATCTTTCTTTACCGTCCTGCGCCCAAGCCATTGCAGTATATTCTCCCTGGCCTTCGGTTTGAAGTTTATTAGAGAAATAATAGGTCATATAAACAGTCCAATTGCCTGCTTTTCCAGAAACATTGACTGAATTTATATTTCCATTTAGCCCAACATTGACTGAATCAATGGTAAAATTGCCTTCAACTGAATTTTCCCAGTTAAGATCTTGAGAGCTTAAGGATGCAGAAATAAAAAAAAGTATAATTGAAAATATTTTGTTCATTTTTTATTTTTTTAGATCGTTTTTAATATCATTTTTAACAATTTTCAAATATTTATTTCTGACTTTTTGTGAAACAAAAGGGACCGACCAAAACTGTCTTGTTTTAGTAAATAAAGAAATTCTCCATCCAAAAACAAAGGTATAAACACCCATTATAAGTCGTAATTTTACTGAATTTAGATAAAGAGTTAATACTGGAAGAGCAGGTGCTCCATGTGTTACGTATGTCCTTACTTTTTTATCCTTTAAAAATGGTTTTGGATATGCATACAATTTGGTGATATTTACAAATTCATATGCAAAACCAGGTTCGAAAACTTCATCAAAAAATATTTCCATTCTTGGAGTTAACCTGAACCACCAAACAGGCGAAATAAAATAAATACGCTCAGACCAAGTTACTAGATTTTGATATTTCTTTATTAAATTAACTCTTGGTCTTTTAAAACTATCTCTATATAAATCTATAACTTCAACTTCTTCTTTATTTATTTTTAATTCTTCCTTTATAGTATTGTAAATCCCATTATAACAAAATGATTCAACATTTGGATGTCCAATTATAATTAAGTTTTTCATATCAGTATCCCTAAAAGTATTTTGAATTTGGTTTAAATAACAAAACCTCCTAAAATAGGAGGTTTTATTATTTAATTAAAATGAAATTAGGACAAATTAAAATTTATAGTGTAAGCCCACTTTAATATTGTTGTCTGTTATTTTTCCTTGCCCATCAAGCCTGTCTCCAAGAGCAATACTATAATTAGCGATTATTGAAATCTTTTCAGAAACTTCATAGTCAAGTCCAATTGGCAGATGCAATAATGAAGCTTTGACTGGTTCTTCTACATCAGACCAATTAGCAAGTGCTAATCCGCCCCTCAAAGCAAAAGTATCTCCAAGTGGATATCGTACCACAGCAGAGGGTGTAATAACGGTGTCAGTTTCCCCATCTGAACCTATAAAATCAGCATTCAGTCCTGCAATTAATGTTGTTGCCCCTAATTCAAAGAAATAATCCAAACCAACACCAAATCCATCGTATGCTTCACTTGAACTTACCCCCATAGACGATGCTTTAAGAGTATATGACGCATAATTCACTTTTATCCCAAACTGTGAAAATCCATTAAGGGAAAAAAGGAAAGTTAATAAGAATATTATATTTTTCATAATTGTTTAATTTTTGAACAAACTTAATAAATTAAAATTAATAACAAAGTCTTCAAGTTTAAATATATCTTTTAAATATTTTGAGGTTTTCCGTAAATGGAGCTATAGAAATCTTTAAAATAACAGGGTTTTTAACCAAGCTAAAAAAGCAATGGGTCATTCAAGTTTAAATGTTAGTTTAACCTACTTACGAGGATTAGAAGTTGCTGAACTAAAAGAAGAAAATATGCCTATGGTTTAGGTATTACTTACAGGGCCCTGAAGCTTTGTATAGTTTGCCTGTTTCTCCTGTACCATCTGTTGAATTTAAGAAATTTCCATCTTCTGAAACAGATAATGTGAAGATACTTGATACCCCATTGCTATATGCTATTTCAATTTTCAAAAAATTTTTTGAATTTTCTAAAACTGTTGTTGTATCTCCTTCACCATTTACAACTCCCCATAAATCAGTAGTTTCAGTGCATTCACCATTAAATGGCTCCATACATTCATAAATTTTCATATTTTTTGGGCTAAATACATACCAAGGACAATCTCCTGGTCCAGGTCCGGACCGCCAAGCAACTCCATTATAAACCTCTAAAAAGTTACCTTCAGGATCGACAATTTCATCATTACTATCTGATGAACAAGACAATAAAAGAACAGACAATATTAATAAACTAAATTTTTTCATATTCAAATATAATAATTAGTTAAATCTTTAACCTACTTAAGAGGATTAGAAGTAGCTGAATTAAAAGAAGAAGA
>MDTG01265395.1_pt1 | contig 12125 bp, 14 predicted proteins | sample 811421 | NCBI WGS metagenome assembly MDTG01 (sample SAMN05326645, study PRJNA326480) | marine metagenome | isolation source: seawater | place: Pacific Ocean: South East | collected 2011
CACTAAATGACGCAATACTATTTGCAAAAAAGCACACCAATGATGAGATTATTCTCATTGGAGGTGCAAGAATTTTTGAAGAAGGTATGAATCTAATTAACAAGCTTGTCATAAGTTGGGTTGATGCTGATCATCTAGAAGGTGATATATATTTTCCAAACTTTGACTTAAGTCACTGGCTAGAGGTTTCTAGTGATGCATTCAGCAAATCAGATAGTAACGAATTTTCTTTTAAGGTTTGTGAATATATTAAGAAATAGACTCTTTTCTCAAGTTTAAATTTCTAACTCTTTCTTGTTCATTATCAGTATATTTCAGCCATGCCTTAGCTGATTTTTTAACCGAATCTTTCTTACTTTTTGACGCTTTAGTGAAAACATCTCTAGCTTCATTAAATCTTTGCAACTCAAATAAAGCTTGGCCTAGTGTTAATTGCGCATAACCAGGATTTTTTAAATCCCCAATCTTTAAACCTTCATTAATTGCTCTTATAGCATCGTCTATTTGGTCTTCTTGGTAGTAGAGATTCCCCATCGCAATGTAAGCCTCACCATTTTTAGTTAGCTTAACTAGCTTTTTGAACACATCTATTGCAGCCTGTCTTTCCTTAGAGGCCCTTAAAGCTTCTGCAAGTATTGTTAAGTTCTGTTTATCTTCTTCTAAAACTGGCGTAGCCTTAGGATCGAGAGCCATAGCAGAACCGGTCTTAACAAAGGCTGGACCATAAATATCAGTACAAACTTCTTCCTCGACAGCAACTCCATCTCTATCTGTCTTTAAGTTGCCATCTTCATCTAAGACTTTACTTAATATGCATTCTTTATCAACAACTCTTAAGCCTGGAACTGTTGTCATGCCCATAAGCATTACTTCTGATGCCCAGTAGGGGTTGCCAGCTGCTAAAAGCATCTGTGAAAGAGACTGAAACTCGCTCTTTTTATCAAGCAACTGTTTGGTATAAGCTGTCTTAAGCAAACTTGTATAATCTCCTGGCCTATCTAAATCACTATATAAACCAGCAAGATTAACAAAGTATTTTTTCTTAGGATAGAGCTCAAGAATTTCCTCATACAATGGAATTTGTTCTTCTTTTAGTTCTAACTCACTCATAGCCGCAATTAATAATGAGTACCAATTTTCCCTAAATCTTATCTGATTTTCATCTGCTATTCGTTTAGCTTCTAGGACATTATTAAAAGCTTTTTGCTTTGATGCCAAAGCTTTATTCTTTGATTTTTCTTGGTCAGCTAAAAGGTAATATGCTTGTCCCAAAAGTACATAGGCATCGGGTTTTACTTCAGGAGCATTTTTAAACCATTTGAGTAAATACTCTACGCCAGAATTAAAATTTGATTCGGATAAATATAATTGAGAAAGAACATAATACGCCTCAATTCTTAACTTGTCGGCTGTATCTTCTTCTTGAACAACTTTTAAGTAGTTAGAAATTGCTTCTGGGATCTTATCTTGATAAGCAAGGTTGTAATAAGACTGATAGTAATAAAACATTGATCTGTCATAGCTCTTAAGAGAAGGCAGCCTTGGTTTAAGTTCATCTAGTTCTCTTTGCCCTTTAGCAATAGCCTTATCAATCTCTGCATCCTTTGCATTTGCTTCCTTTTCTTTCTTGGCCTTCTTCAATAAAGCTTTCTCTTGTTCAAGCACACCAGCCTCATCTAAAGCTTCCAGCACATTTGTCATCTTTCTTGCGACAGATTGAGTCATTACTTTTGCTCTTTTCTTTGTTTTGAGTTCTTTAATTCTTTGTTCGGATGCAAGCTCTGGGAGACCGTAACTCGGCTCAGGAACTTTAGTGTTTACGTTAAATGAAAAAATTATTAGTAATAAAAATAAATATCTCATCAGCTGTCTTGCTCCAGTTCAAATGTAAACTTATGGGGGACATCAGCAACTGCTACAGCCCTTCCGTCTCTTACTGTTGGTTTGTATTTGAGTTTTGCAGCAGCTCTTAATGTTGCAGAATTGAACATGCTACAAGTGCTAAATTCACCAGATCTATTCGCTGCAGACCTACATTTTCCTTCCATCACATAAGCATCTTCAATGGTACCAGATTCGGTTATTGTAAAAGCCACGACCACATAGCCCTCCATGTTTCTTTCTTTCGCTCTTCTAGGATAAATAGGTTGTACTTTAAATAATGGGATATAATCACCATCTTTAAACAGAGCTCCACTGCCTTGTGAAAAGTTTATATCTGGTTTTGAAGCAGCAGCAGAAACTGCTATTGGTGTTACATCTAATTGAGGAGGGGCTATATCTGGTGGTGCTACCTCTGGTTCTTCTGGCGGCTCAACTTCTTCTGAAGTTATAGTTTCTATATCTCTATCCGGCATAATTACATCGCCAATTTTTCTGCCCTTAACTACATCACCAGAATCACCCGTACTTACCAATAGAACCATGAATACAAATAACGAAAAGACTACCAGTGGTGCCATCGCAAGAAATCCATATCTTTTAGTATCAGCCATATTTAATTTGGTTCAGCAGCAAGCGAAATGTCATAAACTCCTGCATCCCTTGCGCCATCCATAACCTGGATAATCGCATCTGCAGTTGCTGTCTCATCAGCCTGTATAACAACAGTACCCTGTGGGTTATCTGCTAAAAGCTTGAGCACATTTGCTTTAACTTGTCGGACATCAATTCTTCTTCCATCCATATATATTTCATCATTTCCACCGACAGCTATTAAGATAGCTGCGTTTTCTTGAATCTCTGAAGTATCTGAATCTGGTCTATTTACTTCTAGTCCAGGTTCTTTGATAAAGTTTGCTGTAACAATAAAGAATATAAGCATGATGAAAACAACATCAAGCATTGGTGTTAAGTTTATCTCACTCTCTTCTTCTCTTGCTGCAGATGATATTGCATTTCTTCTCATTCCTTCACTCCTTTTCTACTATGTCCTGAAACATATTGTCCCATTTTTAGCTCATTAGTTTCAACTTGATTTTTTACCCAGATCATTGCAAGCACACCAGATAGCGCGGAGACCATGCCTGCCATAGTAGGTAATGTAGCTTTCGAAACACCGCCAGCCATTGATCTTGCATCACCGCCCCCATTAAAAGCCATCACTTGGAATACTTCAATCATTCCTGTAACTGTGCCCATTAATCCAAATAGCGGGCACAAAGCAACGCATACCTGAATTAATTGAATATTTTTATTTATTGATATTTTGCCTTCTGAAATCAGTCTGCCTTTAGTCACATTTTTGTGCCATGCAGTTGGAAAACTCATGCCCAAGTATTTTTTATTTATATCTTTAACAACATCTTCGTGTACAAACAGAAAATAATAAATTCTTTCAAAAATGAGGGCCCACATGAAGGTAACTAATAAGGCTATGTACCATAGAACTGGCCCACCTGACTCCATGAAGTCACGTAGGGCAATATAAAGCTCAGTAAGCCAGATCATATTTATTTTTTAGCTTTTTCAGCAACAATACCTGTAGCTTGCTCTTCGAGAACATCAACCACTGATCTTGCAGATGATTGCAAAAATGAGTGAGCTAATGTAGTAGGAATAGCGACAACTAAACCTAACACTGTTGTCACAAGAGCTTGTGAAATACCACCAGCCATTATCTTAGGGTCACCAGTACCAAATAAAGTTATTTGTTGGAAAGTAACAATCATACCTGTAACTGTTCCCAATAGTCCGGCTAATGGAGCAACAACAGAAACAATTTTCACAAAGCTTATGCCTCTTTCTATGCCTGGTCTTTCCTTCATAATACCCTCAGCAAGTTTGAGCTCAAGCCTATCTACTGATTGACTCATCATAGATTCACCTATTTTGAGCACTCTTCCCAATGGATTCTTATCACTAGGTTTTAAAGGATTATCTTGTTGTGCTTTTACATCTCTGTTCACTATCCAAAGAATTGCATATTTATAGATTGCAAATATTAAAGTTATGGCACCTATTGCAAGAATAATGTAACCAATTACACCACCTTGATTTATTCTTTCTAAGAGAGATGGATTTTGAACCAGGTTTGCAAGCAATGCGCCACCAGAAGGTCCACTTGGATCTACTGAGAAACTCACATAACCACTTGAAACATCAGCATCTGAAATTCTTCCAGCTGAGCTAGTATATCTCCCAGCAGGCTGTCTAGCTAAGAACTGATATTGGCCTTTAGCTGGAACATACTCCAAGTACTTATTGCCACAAACAGCATTATAAACACCGACTCTTACAACTTCACAACTTGTTTGAGTACCGTCAACATTAATTACATCTCTGGTGAAGCGAACAACTTGACCAGTTGCAATCATTTCAATATAAATTTCATCCAATAGTTCTTTTATCTCATCTGTACTTGGAAGCTCAGTTGAATCTCCCATCTTCCTAGTAAGATCGCCCAAAAATATTTCTCTATCTTTGCCAAACTCAGCTGCAGTTAAAGAAGTTTCAAACGTAACCCTTGAATCTGTACTTATGCTTTGTATATGTCCAAAAATTTCGTTCAATGATCCGAGTTGCTTGAGATACTTTTCTTCAGCGATTCTAAGTTTTTCTTGATTCTTAATGAACTCTTCTTCTAGCTGGTCAGCGATTTTTTCTTGCCTAACAAGCTCTCTTTGCTCTTCTTTGAGAATTTCGTCTTGTTTATCTCTTGCGGCTTTAAATTCAGCCTCTCTTTTTCTATTCTCACCTTGTTCTCTGGATTTACCTTCTTTTACAAGCTCTAATAATTGGTCAAGGTTGGTCGGGGCTGAAACTTCAGCTTCTTGAGCAAATGTATAGCCAGATACTATTAATAACGATAAAAATATAATTTTAAAATATTTCATTATTCGCCCTCCGCGCTGTTAGATTCAGTAGGTGTTGTATCAGCAAATTTGACTGGTATAGCAAGCAAGTCTAAAGGAGCTGTTTTATTTGCCATTCTGATACCATCTCTTATTGGCAACCTGTAACCACTTACTTCAACCCATTCTTTTGATTGTTTGTCCCATATACCTGCTGCACTTTGATCTTTCAATTGATACATTAGTGCTAGCCTTCCAATTCTTAGGATGTTAACGACTTTTTCTTCTCCATCTAAGACGATTGCATCTTCATAAGTTTCTATAGTCCTGCCGTACTCTCTTTCAATGTTATAAGCTTCAAGAACCTGTCTTACTCGTTCTGATTCAGTTACTTTTGGATCCACAAGTATGGCCTCTATTTGATTAATACGCTTGTATCTCTCGGTAAGGGAAAACGGAGAATCGAGCGCAACAAAACGCTCTAAATCATCTACTGCATCTAGCAGCAATTCTGGAAAATCTCTTTCAAGCTTCACAATTTCTGTTAACTGTTCAGCCAGTGTTACAAGCCTAGCTTCTTGCGCTTCAATTTGTTTCTGTTTTTGTGCATTGTAGATTTTTAATCCTTCTACTTGCTTTACAACGACCTTCCACTCTGCAAGGAGGGAATCTTTTTCAGTTGATAATCCATCAACCTTTTCTTGAGACTTTTCAGATAGAGAGATATTGTCTTCATTTTCCTCTAGGATCTGATCTATATCAGCATTATCTGCATAAGCAAAAACTGCTAATAGGGATATTATATATACGTATCTTTTCATGATCTTTTACCCTTTTTAAAAACTTGATCGTTTAAACTATCAAATTATTGATATTTTACAACTATTTTTGATTTAAAATCCGCGTTTTAAAAGAGTTTTGGGAAGAATATAGGGGTATTTCTTTTGTATTCCTTATAATCACTGCTATTGCCCCATTTCTTGTCAGATTTTCTTTCAAGCATTGGCACTCCACTTACATAGTAAATCAAAAGAAACCCGAAAATTGGTGAGACCAAAGAAACATATTGAAGGCCAGACATGACAGGTACAGCCATAACAGAAATACCTATCCAGAGCATAACTTCTCCAAAATAATTTGGATGCCTGGAAACATCCCATAAACCTCCAGTTATAAACTTTCCTTCATTTGCAGGGTTGGCTTTAAATTTCGTTTTTTGATGATCAGCCAAAACTTCAAAACCAAAACCAAACACCCAAATAGCTAAACCAATCCAACCGATCACTCCCATTTCAACTTGAGTGACTACAGTTAGAGCTACGAGTGCAGAAAGAGATTGAATAAAAACCCATGCAGCTGACAAAGTCCATGTCATAAATAATTGGCTAAAACTTGGCAAAATAGATCTAAATCTCTTATCTTCACCATCTTTAAGAACTCGCCAAAACAAAAAACTGCCTAGTCTTAAAGTCCAAATGATGATGCAAGAATAAATCAACAGTGATCTTAGGTCTAAAACTGCATGCACAGCCGTTTGTTTTATGAACACTACAAATGACAAAACTGTTATGTACGTGATTGATCCTGTTAAGTCATAGAACTTTTCTGTTTGAAAAATGTAAGAGGGGATAAACAATAAATAATGTATGGCAAAAGAAATGAACAAAGCCATCATGACAAGTGATAGGTCGCCAAATCCTATAGTTTCAACTGATACAACTTTTGCCAAAAAATAACAGACTACAAATGTAGCAACAGAGATACCAAGAAACATTAAAGGTTGTAAAATTGTTTTAGCCATACTTTGTTTTAATATAAGTATCATACATAAAAACAAACAAACAGAAAAAGCTTTAGAAAATTTAAAATGAAATACTCAACCAACCAATTCAAACCAGGCCTCAAAGTTCTGATTGAAAAGGAGCCCTGTTCTATTCTTTCATACGAGTTTCACAAGCCTGGTAAAGGTCAGGCTGTTATGCGGACCAAATTATATAATCTTCGAACACGAAAGGTCTGGGAAAGGACTTTTAAGTCAGGTGAATCAGTAGAAGCTGCTGATATCAATGAAAGAGATTTTCAATTTTTATACACAGAAGGTCAAAACTTTGTATTCATGGATCAAGAGACCTATGAGCAAATAGAAATATCAGCTGATCGTCTCGAAAATATCAAAGGCTGGTTAGATGGTGAAGAAGAATGCAAAATACTTTTTTGGAATGGCGATGTCTTAAATGTTGAGCCGCCCACTTTTGTGGTTAAAACTATCTCAAAGACAGAGCCTGGCTTAAAAGGCGATACTGTGTCAAACACTTTGAAACCTGCAACACTCTCATCTGGCATAGAGATACAGGTACCGATATTCATAAATGAAGGCGAGCAAATAAAAGTAGACACAAGAGACGGATCATATGTAGGTCGTAGCAAGCAATGATCTTAAATGACCTAAACGAAATATTACTCAACAGTGTTGAACAGTACGCACAAGCAAAATCCATTCAAATAAGCTCAAATTTAAAAAATCAGATAAATTTTGAAATAAGCTCTGATAGCACCAGAGGAGATTATGCCTCGAGCTGTTGTCTCAAACTATCAAAATTATTTGGAGTAAGTCCAAAAGATTTAGCTAACTCTCTCAAACCTAGCATTTCTGACGAAAGAATTGTCGATATTAAAATTGAAGGACCAGGCTTTATAAACATTTTTATATCTGCTGAACACAAACACCTCGCATTAAAAGAACTCCTCAATCATGCAGACAATTGGGGCAGAACAAATAAACATTCAGGAAGGGTATTAATAGAGTTTGTTTCATCAAACCCAACTGGCCCATTACATGTTGGACATGGAAGAGGCGCTGTCTTAGGTATGGCGATAGCAAACCTTTTGGAACAAATAGGTTATGAAGTTACAAAAGAATACTATGTAAATGATGCTGGTAGACAGATATCGATTCTCACTAGCAGCATTATTCTAAACGCTTATGTAAATAGCTTTGAAAGTGAAGGCACTTACGAAGGAAGTTACATCAAAGAGCTTGCCAATGCATTTAAAAAAGAACATGGTCACCTCAATAATGAAATTATTATTAATGATTTAGCTGAAGACAAGGACAAAAGACTAGATGACATTTCATCTTATCTGCAACAAAATTTTAGCGAAACTTGGAACAAAGCAAGGGCTTTCTCAGTTGAGAAAATCCTAGCAATCATAAAAAAAGACCTGCATAACTTTAATATAGTTCATGACGAATGGTTTAAAGAAAGCTCTTTAGGGCGTGCTGCTGATCAAAATTCAGATTTATTTAATTCATTGCAAATTATTAACCAAGCAGGGCATACATTTGAGAAAGATGGGGCACAATGGTTCAAAACAACGGCTTTTGGTGACGATAAGGACAGAGTATTGCTGCGCGAAAATGGAGAACCTACATACTACCTTACTGATGTTGGTTACCACAAAAATAAAATAGACAGAGAGTTTGATCATTACATAAATGTCTTTGGTGCTGATCATCACGGCTATATACCTAGATTGACTTCAGCGTTTAATGTATTAAAAAAAGATACTCAAACAATTGAGTTTCTCCTATACCAACTAGTTAATTTGTATGAAGAAGGAATTAAAAAAACGATGTCTACAAGAAGGGGTGAGTTTTATTCTTTAAGCGACCTTCGTGATGAGCTTGGACCAGATGTAATCAAATTCTTTTTTCTTGAAAAAAAATCTGATCATACAATGGATTTCGATATGGATCTTGCAAAAGATGAAAGCAAGAATAACCCATATTTTTATGCACAATATGCTCATGTGAGGTGTTGTTCTATTTTGTCTAAAGCCAGCTATAATCGTGATAAACCAATTGCTCTAAATGAACTAAATAATTGTTTTGAGCTAATCTCGAAGGCCATAAATTATCCTATTTTTGTAAGAGACTTTGCTGTTGAGAGGTCGCCTCATTCTCTTGTTCATTTCGTTAAAGAGTTCTCGGCTGCTTTTCATTCGTTCTATGAAAAAAGTCCAGTTATTACTGATGATGAGGTAATTTCAAATTCAAGGCTTTTAATTACTGAAGTGACCAGACAAATTCTTAAAAATAGCTTTAAGATTTTAAATGTTGAGCCCCTAGAAAAAATGTGAGATGTCTAACTTTTCTTTTAAAAATAAAAAGTTCCCAATCAAAGCTATCCCCACTGTTGCCCTTGCTGTTGTAATTTCTTTTTTAGTTTCAGTTTTCTCTAATATGTTTCTTAAAGACAATAAGGAGTTTTTAAGTCTTGATAATTTTAGTGTTGAGGATATTGACTATGAATTTCAAACCATTCTTGAAGACAGCACATTTGATAACCTTGATGTTATAACTGATGTTTCTGATGAAATATGTCAATTTTTTGCTCAATCTGGAAGCTTTAGAACCTACAATGCTGCTCAAAGCCAATTTAAAGAACTAGAAAAAGTTGGTTATAGTCCTGTTATAGAGGAAGTTAATAGTCAAAATGGCTATAACTATAAAGTTGTTGTTGGTCCATTTGAAAATAGATCTCAAACCAATAACGCCAGAGAGAACCTTAGAAGACTAAATATGGATTCTTTAGAGCTTAAGAGCTGTAAAAAAATCTGAGATGGAACTGAAACATTACAGCACAATAACTGAAATTCTACCTAAAGACTCCAAGCTTATAGCGGTGTCAAAGGGCCAAGAGGCAGAAAAAATAAGAGCACTTTATAAGGAGGGGCATAGAGATTTTGGAGAAAACTTTTTGCAAGAACTCCAACAAAAAAAAGCCGAGCTGCCAAAAGACATAAGGTGGCATTTTTTGGGTAATATACAAAGCAATAAACTTAAAGAAATATCTTCCTGCTCTTACTTAATTCAGTCTATTAGCAGAAAGAAAATTTACCAAAAACTATTAACACTAGATTCCAAAAATATTACAAATGTTTTGCTGCAACTTAAGTTGGGTGTGGAAGAATCCAAATCAGGGTTTAGCAAAGAAGAAATATATCAAATTATTGACCAGCATCCTTCTGACAGCCATATGATCATCAAAGGCTTGATGGTGATTGCTGAAGGCAATAAATCACATTCTCAAATCAAAGAACAATTTGATTTTGCTTTTGAAGTTTATAAAAAGATAAAATCTCTTAATAAGAATATAGAAATCTTATCAATGGGCATGTCAAATGACTTCAATATCGCTCTTGAAGCTGGCAGTAACATGATAAGAATAGGAACCTCACTTTTTGGAGAGAGATACAAATGAATGACTCAACTGTTCTATTTGACATGCTAATAAACATTAAATCTATTGTGGTTTATCTGATTCTAGTGTTATTTCTTATTGATCTTTCTAGAGCAGATACTTACAACAAGATTGCAAGAATAATAAAAATTTTATTGTTTCCATTATTGTTCGTTTTTAATATCCATTATAAAAAGATTAATGTTGGGCTGCTGTTCGCTGCTTTATTAATTAATTTTATTTCTTTTTATATCCTGCTTCCTGGCTATGATCTTGGAACTATATTTAATTTTTCTATCTTTGAAACAACTAAAACCTTAATAGGTTTATTAAAATTTGTTGTTATTGCAGGTGTCATGCTTAGTTGGTTCTATGCATTTGGAATGAATTTTTATAATTCGGCGACTACACTTATACAAGAGGTCTATGAAACTACTGTTTCAGTTTTTAGAAATATTATTCCACCTACCGCCGGTTTTGACTTGTCCCCACTATTGGCTTTCTTTGCTTTTCAATTAGCAGAGAGAATGTTGGAGATTTTGATGTTTGAATATTTTTCCTAATTTTTTAAAAGGACATATCTTTCTATGGTGTGCCCTTTTTTTAAGCCTTTGTCATGAAAGGTTGAAACCTGATAAGAAATTTCAAAGTCATCAATAATTTCAAAAAACGTTTGGGTGTCTAGCACTTCTTTTATGTGGTTTTGATATATTTTTGAATCTGTAATTATTTCCAGTTTAGCGCCAACATTAATTTTCCTGTGCACTAAGTTGAGAAATTCATTGGAAATAAGCCTTCTCTTTGTATGTCTCTTTTTAGGCCATGGATCAGGAAAATGAACTCTTACGTATGATATTTCACTGTTAAAAGCTTCTAAAAATTCTCTGGCATCGCCATTGAATAGAAATAAATTATCTGGCTTTTGCGTTTCATAAAACTCAACTGCTCTTGCGAATCCTTTTTTGTATGGCTCTATTCCTATAAAACAATAACCTGGGTTTGCCAGAACATCTTGTGAGAATGATTGTCCATCTCCAAAACCGATATCTATAACTATAGGTTTGCTTGTTGTAGGCACCCCACCTAATTTTAATAAACAAGGGGAGTCTTTTTCTAAAAAAGAAATATTTGTTGGAGACAATCTGCCAGCTCTCGAACTAAATGTTTTGATCATATTGGAATTATTGTATTCCAAAATTATTTTTTATGGGGTGGTGTATACTGCTAGACGTTGACCAATGAAGATTTCAATTTCTTAAAAGCTGAGGCTTCAATTTGTCTAATTCTTTCTGCAGATACAGAATATTTATCGGCCAGCTCATTAAGGGTTAGCTTGTGATCATCAAGCCATCTTGCTCTTATTATGTCTTGAGCCCTTCTATCAAGACCTGAAATATTTTTCATTAAAGCTGTGTGATTCACACTTTCATAGTTTTCTTTTTCAACTAATTCCTGAGGGTTAAAAGAATTATCCTCTAAATACTGGCTTGGGGAGAATGCTTTTTCATCATCTTCATCATCAGTTGGCATGTCAAAAGGAGAATCAGCAGAATTAAGCCTATTTTCCATATGCATCACTTCTTTGTATGAAACATCTAGATCTTCAGCTATCTGTTTGGCTTCTTTATCAGATAACCACCCAAGACTTTTCTTTTTGCTTCTGAGATTAAAAAATAATTTTCTTTGAGCTTTTGTAGTTGCTATCTTAACTATTCTCCAATTCTTTAGGATGAATTCGTGTATTTCTGCTTTGATCCAATGAACTGCAAACGAAACCAATCTTACACCCTTATCTGGATCAAATTTTTTGACTGCTTTTAGCAGACCCAGATTTCCTTCTTGGATAACATCTGCAAGTGGTAAGCCGTAACCTGCATACGATTTTGCAATGTGTACAACAAATCTTAAATGAGATATGACCAGTTTATGAGCAACCTTCACATCTTCTGTGTCATAAAACTCTCGCGTAAGCTCGAGCTCCTCTTCTCTTGAGAGAATGGGTATTGAATAAACCTGGGACAGATACTTATCTATATCTGAGCGGGGGTTTGCTAGTGCAAGTGCGTAACTCATATTAAATTATTATAAC
>MDTG01422971.1_pt1 | contig 12125 bp, 16 predicted proteins | sample 811421 | NCBI WGS metagenome assembly MDTG01 (sample SAMN05326645, study PRJNA326480) | marine metagenome | isolation source: seawater | place: Pacific Ocean: South East | collected 2011
ATTTGCCGCAAGACATAATTGCGAAAAGAAAAACGACAAAATGAAGGCAGGTTATTGGGCATGTCGTTTGCCACGTTACGGTCTGGTCAAAGGCGGTAAATGGTGGTAGGCAATGTCGAGACCTTACGCACAAACTCACATAGCAGAAAACATATTTGAAAGAGTATTTGATTTATCAGTAGACAACGAAGAACTTGTTTGGCACAGAGATAGAAATTCAAGATTTGTTAAAGTTATAGAAGGAGTTGGTTGGAAGTTTCAGTTTGATAATCAACTACCAAAAGAGATAGGCCCAGGTTCAACAATCCATATTAACAAACTTTGCTACCATAGACTTATAAAAGGTTCAACTCCATTAAAGGTGAGAATAGTAGAACTATGAAAAAAGTTGTAATTTATCCAGGCAGATTCCAACCGATGTTACCACATCATGCCGAAGTATATAAAAAACTTCAAGCAACATTTCCAGATGCAGAAGTGTATGTAGCAACTTCAGATAAAGTAGACGGAAGTAAGAGCCCATTTAATTTTAAAGAAAAAGCAGAAATAATGGGTCAATTACATGACATACCATTAGATAAAATTATACAAGCAAACCAACCTTACTTAGTAGATTCATATAAAAATTTTAATCAAGAAGACAACATGGTTATATTTGCTGTTGGTGAAAAAGATGCTGAAGAACGTTTTCCTATGAAAAATATCGATGAAAAGACAGGATTAGATATGAGAGTACGAGGAGAACCAGGTCCAAAGTACTATCAGATGATAAATACATTAAAGCAACATCCAGCACTACCAATGAGTGAAAGAGGATATATTTATATTGCTCCAAACGTTGGAAAAGATGGTGAAGTTGCAAGTGCAAGTGCTTTTAGAAAAGCATTCACAAGTGTTGGAAGTGAACAAGAGCAAAAAGAAATTTTCGAAAGATACTTCGGAACTTTTAATCAAACAATATTTGCCTTGTTCAAAAACAAAATATTAGGTGATAAAATGAAAGAAGATTTAGATATTTTAAAAAAATTAGCAGGTTTATCAGAAGCACCAATTAACTTTGGTGATGTCGATACTGGAATGACAGACGACGATGATGACGAGTATGCAACTAATCCAGGATACAGTCAAGACAATATGATTAACCAATTGGGTAAAGTTATTGACAGTGAAGATGCAGGTAAAGATGCAGAAGCAATGAAAATTAAAAAGTTTAGTCCTGTAACAAACGTAACCACAGATGATGGTAAAACAGTTGATATTAGTCCTGCTGAAGCAAAAGCATTAAAAAGCATGTTTGAAATGCTACCTAGTCAAAGAGGTGGCGAAGAAAAATCACCTAGAGAAAAGTTTCAAGATGCAATTCAAAAAGAAGAAGGTCTAATGCAAATGTTAGACTTTGCAAAAAGTAAAGACATGGTCAAAACAGAAGAAGTAGAACTTCCACAACTAGATTTATCTGACATAAGAGATGATTATGGTATAGAAGAAGCAGAAGTTGAAGAAGGAAGATTAAAAGATGTTATCATAGATGCTATGGAAATGAGTCCAGAAGAATTTAAAAAAGCACATGGTGACTCATTTGACCAAGATGAATTAAGAAGACAATATGATGATTCACACCCAGAATATGAGGAACCAAGAGAGCCTACAGAAGAAAGTGCTCCTTTTGGTGAGCCAAGTCAACAAGACATGATGTATGACAAGTTAATTAGTGCATACGAAAATAGTGAAGAAGACCTAGCAGAAATTATGGGTATGAGCATGGAAGAACTTGATGACGAAATGAGTGAGTATGCTATGGAGCATGGCTTACACATGGACGATGACAGAGATGAAGTAGCCCAAGGTTATATAGAAGATGTAGTCAACAATGCAGATTATAAAGACCATGGCGAATACGAAGGAGAACCAATGGAAGATTTAGATAGAATGAGACAACTTGCAGGTATGGAAGAAGCAAGTCCAAGTGCGGCGGCTACTAAGGCGGCAAAAGGCACAGGTCAATCAGCGGCACAAATTGCCAAAGGCATTGACATGATAGGTAAAAGAGGTGATAGAGCATCACAAGGTGCTAGTGAAATGGCACGAAATATGGAGATGCTTTTAAATTCACCATTTGGACCTAGAGTATTGTCTATGATTGACAAATTAAAAGCAGAGCAAGGGAAAGGCGAATTCCCTCAACCAGTATCAGGTGGAGCAGTTTCCAAAGGTGATGGAAAAATTAAACAAGGTGATACAATTCAGTAGTTAGGAGAATACAATGCCAAAATCAGATTTAGATAAAGAAATGTTCAAAACATCAGGCATGCAACGTGCCGCTAAAAGAGATGCTATGGGCAAACAATTTGGTATTGGTAATTTCTTTGCTTGGGCAATGGAAAAATATCCTAGATTAACTTTAGGACAATTAGAAGATAAAATGCCTAGTTTAGAAAGAGAATACAATCAGGAAAAAACTATGAGAAAAGAACGTCCTGATGAAATACCTACAGTAAGTCCATTTAGTGATGATGAGAAAGAAGTCAAAAAAGCAAAAGGTATTAAAGAACCTGAGGCTTTCGAAGGACTAAACAGAATGAAACAACTTGCAGGTATTCCTATTACAGAAGAAGAAGGTTCTGTAACTAAAATAGCAGTTGGTCATGTTGATGACGAATCTGATATGTTAAGAAAAGAACTATACAAAATCGGAAAGTATAGTGTAGAATTATACAAAATGTTAGGTCAACTACCTGACGGAGACTTCCCCCACTGGTGGCAAGGCAAAGTAATTAAAGCAGGAGAATATCTAAGTTCTGCTAAACATTATTTAGAAGGCGAACTATATGCTCCAGAAGAAGAAAGCCCGTTAGACAGAGAACCTGAGGACAAAGACGAAATAAATCCTTCAGGAGTCTAAAATGCAATTAGACTGGGTAGTCGACTATTCCCAAAACAAACTTACTTTAGAATTAGATAACATTGTCTATCAAACTTTTGACGGCGGTCAAAACATAGACAAATACATAGATGGTGAGTTTGATAAACGCATAAGACAATATCCATATAAACCATACGATTGGACACACTCATATATGGCAACACCACCAAATGCAGAATTTGATGAATGGTGTAGAGAATTAGATTGGATTATAGAAACGTTCCCTCATGTAGGAGAAAGACATCCTGTTTTAACATATAGAGAACAAGACGGCAGTATCACAAATACACAAAATCCAAGAGGTCAAGGTGCAAACAATTTAACAGACTTAATTGCTGTAAATAGATTAGGGCAACCTGCAAGTGTACAAGAACGTTGGGATTGGGAGTTTATTGCTACAACAGATTGTTTTGAAAATATACCACACACTATGCATGACAAAGACCCAAATATAAACAAAGCACCCACAGGACTTGATTGGGTACGCAACAAACGTACAGGTGTAATAGAAAGAATAGGTTCAAGTCAGAACTGTCCATGTCATGTTTTTCCTGAAATTTATCCTCCAGTAGAGATACATCCAGATGATTTATACGAAGATATTACCAATTATGGCGGACACTATTTGGAACCATAAATAAATACTGTTATATTTAAGGAATACACATGACAGTAGAAGCATACATACCTAAGCACAAATATATTGCAACAACGTTGCAATCATCAAACATAGATATAGATTTAGCAAATGCAAAAGTATTAGAACTTTGGGGCAATGCTGGAACTTTGTTAAAAGATCCAGAGAACCAAGTTGCAGAAGAAAACTATACAGTTTTTGAATATGATGCAGAAGCCATTGAAGCAGGCATTGAAGAATTTCCAAATGCTGATTTTAGAAGATGGAATCATCACAATCAAATGAATAATCCAACAGGTGATATAGACGCACCTATGCCTTTTGCTACAGATGAAAAGTTTGATTTAATTATTAGTTATATGAAAAGTGCTAATGTTGATCCTGAGATTTTAGAAAACATTTTAAAAGAATGTTATGAACATCTTAATCCAGGTGGTACTATTATGTTTGGTGTGTTTGTAAGAGAGATTTCTTTAAATTATTTTGTTGTTAGAAGAACACATGAATATGGTATGCTTGATGAAGGTTTGATAGAAACTACAGAAACTGCTGACCATTTTTGTTTAATTAATAATGACGACATCAGACCACACATTAAACGTGTTCCAACAGAAGGCGATGATGGTGTGTTAGAAGCAACACATTATACTTGGTTCTGGAATGCAGATTATATGGGAGAATATTTACAAGAAACATTCCCTAATGCAGATATTGGAACAAGACGTTTACCTCCTATGTGGAGTATTCAATCACCGTTTACTATACAGAAAACTTCCTAACAGTTTCTGAACTTAAACTAGCAATCAAGTGAATTCTTTCTGTGTTACTGTAGTTAGTAGCACAATGCATTTGTTGAGTATTTAAAAGATAAGAATTACCTGATTTAAAATTAGCCATTTGTAATTTAATTTCTTCGCCTTCATCTTTAGGTGTACTAAAATTGTTGGGCCAGTTTACTAAAAAACATCTATTATTTGTTGTAATTGGAAAATGCAATCGCCAGTCCATTACTGCACCTCCACCTTGTAAAGTGTACATTAAAGGACTACCGTCAACATGTATGCTTAAAGTAGTTCTTGGCGGTAATATACTTAATCGCCATCTATATACATCTTTATAATTAGATATTAATTCTTCTAAATATGTTCCTTTTATTTGATTAATAGGATGCACATAAAGTTTTTCATTTAGCATTTCATTGCTATCACGTTGTAACTGTGTGTTTAAATTTATTGAATTATCACTTTGTGTTTTGTTAATAAAAGTTTTACCTGCTATACCATCTGTCCAGTCACTACTGTTTTCTTCTGATACTGTTAGGCTAATATTTCTATTTGATAACAGTTCATATTCTGTGTCAACTGCTTCTGCTTTTATTACTTCATACAAAGACAATACATCTTTTTGTAAAGACGCAAAGTTAAAATTTTCATTAAGTTTTATAAAAGGTTTCATTCTATTACAAATTCTTTTTTATCCGATAAATGCAATGCACCAGGTCTAACACATCCTGTAATAGTCAAACAGTATCTGGGCCAATAACCTACATTACCTGTAGCATGATATATGCCTTCGGGCCAACAATGTATGTCACCAATTTTATATTGATGTATTACATCATTGCCTACTAATACATAATGTCCCCAATTCCAATCATTTAATTGAACTAAGTATCTTATTACTTCTGTATCATCACTTACTTTTGCAAAGTTTCTTCTATAATTATTGTAACTATCTCTGTGCCAAGGTATTGCTTTACCAGGTGGTTGTTCTAAGAACATAATTTGAGGATTCCATAAACCTGTGCATTCTCCCATTAAGTTAAAAAATGCAGGTAAATTTCTAGTTTGTCTGCCGCCTGTATTGTGTGGAGTAAATCCTGCTTTAGTTAAATCATTATGATAACCTTCCATAATAATTCTTGCTTCTTCATTATAAGGTTCACCTTTATAACTTACTTCATCATACTCATCATCTGGAGTAAAAAAGTTTACTGCCTCTTGAACATGTTCTTCTAATTTGTCGTTTATAAATCTTCCAACGTAAGTTACGTCAGAATGTTTACTGCTTGGATCATAATGCCAAGGAAAGTTTTCTTTATTCCATTCCCAATAACTACTCATCTTTTATCCATTCCCCACAAACAAAAAACCTTCTATTTTCTTTTGTTGTACAAAAATCTGTACCATGCCACGAATTTGGTCCTGTACGCCATACTAACAAAGTACCATTTTTAAAAGGTATTTCTTTGTGTAATTTTAGTTCTTCATTTATTTTTTCATATATTTTAGTGCCATAATCAGGATAATTTTTCCCATCTGCAATATAAAGCAAGAACTTTAAGTATCCTGGAAACTCTGCACCTTCTGAATACAATTCACTTGGATTATCTGTGTGCGGGTCTAAATTTGGTGCAGTATCACTTAAATTAGTTTCTGCAATATCAAAAGACCAACCTCCCATTGGAATACTGTTACTAAAATATTTATTTCTTATTTCTTCAACTAAGTCATGTAAAAGGCTATAAAAACCACTACTAAGATGTACATTTGGTACACTATCATTGTGCTGTTCATATCCATCAACATACATTCTGCCATAGTCTAATTGTGATTTATTGCATTGCACAAATAATTCTTCACAATAATTAGTTAGAGTTTCATCTCTAGCAACCACATAATCAAAAGGTTCTTCGAAGTGTCTTATAGTTGCCATTATGTATTCCTTACTAATTCTTCTGCCATTTCGCCCCAAAACCTTCCTGCTCTTGGTCCTTTGTTTGCTTTACCATCACTTTCGCCAGGTATTTTAATCCAAAGAAAAGCATCACACTTTTCTTCTCCTGTATCGCATGTAGGTGGAGTTCCTAATGCTCTTCCTGGAGGATTACACCAATCATTGCCATGTGGTCCATTGCCATTTCGACTAGTGTCTATAACAAAGAAGTCATTTGGTCTATGTTCACAAAGTTCTAAACTCCATTTCATACTTTCTGTGTTAGACCTATAATTGCTTACATTAACTGCAAAACCTCTAACTTTATCGTTAGTAACTTTATTTAGCAGTTTACTTGCTTCTGCTGGACTAAGCCAATTGCTGTGTCCTATGTCTATATAAATTAAAGCATTACAATTATCTGTTAAAACTTGCAATCCTTCTTTCATTAATGACAAACGAGCAGAAGATTCTTCTTTAGACATCTCAGTGGTGTGTACTAAACTGTCTGGTTCGTAAATTAATATTGGTTTATTATCACCTATACCATCTGCAAATCCTTTTAAAAAATTTAAGTAACTCTCCCTAGTTTTTGCACCGCCTTTACTGTATTGTCCTATATCTCTATTAGGCATGTTGTACACGACTAATACGGGCAACTGAGGATAGGTTCTACGCAATAGTCTTTGTAAACTATAATCTATTTTTTCCATTTCCTTACCGTTACGTTCACCATACCAAAACGATACAGGATATTCAAAAATTTTACTTGCTAATGGATATTTTATTTTGTGGTCTCTTACTCTGTCAAAGTCATTGACCCAAAATGGATAATTAAGACTCATGTTGGATTTTACTCAAGGCTATATCTGTCTCCAACATTTTAAATTTTTTATCACGTTTTTTCATAGCACGTTGTAATTTTAAATCACTTGCGTACTCTAAATAAAGTTTTCCTTCTAAATGGTCAAATTCATGTTGGAAACACCTTGAGTCCATTCCTTCTAACCAATCCTCAACTATTTCTTTATCTATAGTTTCAAATCTTACTTTTACTTTTTCAGGTCTTGTTACTACAAAATACAACAAAGGAAAAGATAAACACCCTTCTTCTATTGCTACTTCTTCTTTACTAAATTCTAAAATTTCTGGATTATAAACTCCTATGTTTTCTCCAGATTCAAAAGTCATTACAAACATTCTATGACTAGAACCTATTTGGGGAGAAGCAAGTCCAATACCAAACCTATCTTTCATAAGTTGTATCATTGCTTTTTCACGTTCTTCCCAATTGATATCTTTATCATCAAAAGGATTTATGTTTGCTTTTGAATGCAATACTTCGTTTTTTGCTTCTACTAATTTAATTTCTGCTGACATATTTTTGTTTTGTTGTGTTTAAATGTATTACTTCTGCTAAAGGTGTAACTGCTTTATGTATAGCATAAAACACACTTGCAAACACCATTGTACTTGCTAATAACCTTAAATCAAATAGTAATGCTTCGGGTGATAATGGTGGGAAAGGCCCTGGAATATTGATAATTAAGTGCCATAAAACAACACTTAATGCAGAAGTTCCCATTAGTGTTGAGTAGTTCCCATTGTGTAAAACACGGGAGACGACGCCTATGAGAACCATTAAAGTGTATGTAAGCCACATATTGCTGTATATATCTATAATTACATCAGTTACAAACAACATTGACACTGGTAAAAACATTTGTATGTTTTTGTTTGATGTCATGTAAGGCAAGAAAACTGCCATTGCAATTAAAGGTGTAATGTTTGCCATTTCAGGAACTCCTGCAAACAGCAATCTGCTGTATAATATACAACCTATTAGCATACCAGCACTTTTTAAGAATTCTTTCATGCTAGTATTTATCGTAAAAATTATACTGTGGATCTACAATATGAATCGATTAGTGCATCGCCTTTTAACTCTTCGCCAAATATGTGTATTACCTTTCCATCTCTTTCGCGAACAATAACACCACTATTATATGATATATCTGTAACTGGACCATTTACTTCTATTTCTTTTTTAGTAAAGTCTGTTTCATACCACATGGATGTTAAACTATGCATTTGGATACAACTTATACCCTTTGCCCATTCTTCTGCTTCTAGCAACAATGCTTGTCGCTTAACTCTGTCGTCGTATTGTCCCATAATGTATATTATATTGATTTTGCATAGGTGTGTCAAGTAAAAGTGGAGCTCGGAACTGGATTCGAACCAGCGACCTGAGGTTTACAAAACCCCTGCTCTACCAACTGAGCTATCCGAGCCTGGTACCCTGTAGGAGGATCGAACTCCTGTTGCCGGGATGAAAACCCGGTGTCCTAACCACTAGACGAACAGGGCATAAAAAGTGGCGGGATGGTTTGCAGTTTACACTCATGTCGAGTAATAAATTGTGGACTTGGTGTTGTTTCGCAAACCTGTCCCTACCCGAGCCTTAAAGACCCCTATTTCTATCTACACGGATCGGTTTATAGACGTTGATCAGTAGTCTTGCAAGGTTATGTTATAAGGATTAACGTGCAGTAAACACCGGCGCATCGCGGGAAAAGTTGCACAATATTAGTAAGGTACACTTAAGGACTTTACTGGGCACGGTTCAAATCTACTCTGTATCGTGGTGTATTTTATTACACTATCCCACCTAATATACGAAATACCACTCGTTTACTAATAATACATATTATACAGATTTTACTGTATAAGTCAACCTATTTAGGCAACATTTCTAATAAGTTTATCTTCCATACCAGACTCTATAAAACTACCGTCTGGGTTTCTACCTGGAGATGTTGAAGCATGTATAATGCTATCAAATTTTCTAACATCAATACCAGTTCTGTTAAGAACACTATCAAACACTCTGTCTCTCATAACTTTCATATGAGGTACATTAATACTTACAGGATACTCAGAACCTTCTGGATGGTCAATGTTTTCTTCATGTCCATACCACATTTCTTCCAAAGATGTAAGTTGGATATTTACACTATCCTCATCGTTTGTATTATAGCAAGTCAAAGAACCAATCCACAGTCCATTCACTGTAGTAATTTTGTCTTTGCTTTGGTTAGTTGTGTTTAAGTTACTCATATATTTCCTACCTTCCTTTTGTTAATATAACTATATTATACTCGATATACGAGCATTTGTCAAGCGATTTACCAAAAAAAGTGGGTGATTTTTACCTAGATTTTTGCCCTAAAATACTTACCGCGTCCTGAACGAAATGAAGATTCACTCTGAATGTAGTGAGGCCTTTTGCACCTGCATTGCAAAAGCATTTTCAATGATAGCATATTTTTTGGGTTTTGTCAACCTTCTGCTTCTTTGAACTTTAAGGAAATTAAATATTCTTCTAAGTTTTCTATTTCTTCTAGTTTGATTAAAGATTCTTTTGGAGAGATTTTTTCTATACGAGCAACTTGAGTTGCAATAAAAATTAGGTCATGCCTGCCTATTCCAAGTTTTTGTGTGAGTAATTGTATGTCTGGTTGTTCTTTATGTGTTTCTTCTATAGATTTGTAGTGCTTACTTTTCATTTATTAATACCATGGTTTTTTGCACATGGCCCGAAGTAGGATACTTTATTGTTACATTTTGTAAGTTTTCTTTGAGCCATTCAATATTATATATCGTAACTAAGTGATTTACTGGAGTTTTACCAAATAAATGGTCCAATAGTAAATCATTATCAACGAAATATTTAAAATCGTTTATGTCACACATTAATATATCTTTATGTGTTAAACATTTTTTATTTGGATAATCTTGTATTCTTTTGTTTGTGAAATATTCTGCAGACTCTTTATCAACAAATGTAATTGCAATTTGCCCGTTTGGTTTGCAAACTCTTTTAATTTGTTCTAAGTCAAATGCAAATTGTTCATATGTAGTATGACTGTAAACACTATATGCTAATACAACATCAAACATATTGTCTTCAAAAGGAAATTCTAAATTTTCTATACCTTGTGGATTATACATGTGATTAAATGCATTATGGTGATGCCAATTTGCTTTAGGAAAATTTTCTATACCATATTCAATTGCATTTTTATCTACATCCAAACAATAATAATTTTTAGGATCTAATGTTCCATTTGCTATACCGTCTTGTAAAAAATTACCACAGTTACCGCCAATGTCTAAAACTTTTGATTCTTCCCAAAAAGGATATGACAGCATTACATCAAAAAATGCTTGTCTAGGCTGTCGTGGAAAAAGTGTCGTAGGTTGTTCCCAGTTCAATAAATCTTGAACAGATTCATTCATTACAACTCTAACTTAGTATCGTCAGGTAATCTTTCTTTGTTTGAAGTTGGTGGAGGATTGTTTGGTTTGTTAATACTTCCAAATTGTCCTGCTCCTTTTGGATTATGATTTTGCATATCATCAAAAGGATTTATTTGTCCGTTTATAAATTGTTCAAAAGGACTAGGTGATTCATGTACACCCATCTTTTTTAAGAACCAATCTATTTTACTTGCATGATGCATTCGTGCTTGTTGCATATTTGGATGGTTAAAGTCTTTAGGATCTTGTGGATTACCTTCCATATACTTTCTATTTTCAAATGTTTCGTCATCATTTCCGCCAGTTAAGTCTGCTCTATCATGTAGTATGTCTATATCGATTCTTTCAAAAATACCATTCATTCTAGCAATTACACTTACCCATGTATCATTTTGTGCATTAATACTCCAAGCATCACATAACACAAACCAGTCTGCAGGAATAAGTGGGAATATAGCAAAAGGATGGTCATGATTATCTTGAGGTGCTAAACATTTGAATTGTCCATCATAACTTCTAACTACAGTATCCCAACCTTTTGTTTGCATAAGTGCATCATCATTCCATAAAAATAACCAAGCACCTGAACTTGCATGACATAATAAATTTACATAAACATTTAATTGTTCATATCCTAAAGGTTTAAATACTTTTGCCTTACAGGCACAACCAAAAGGTGATACAAAGTCTGTTGCTTTATTGTTTACCCAATCAATCGATTCTTGGTCATCGTCATCTATACCTAGCATAATTTCTAATCTGCTAGGATCATCTGCATTTTCACAAAGACTTTTAATACTGTCTTGTAATGCTCCGCCCGTTCTCCCTCTAGTAGGAAGAATAATGCTTATTACACTACCTACTTGTTCTTGTACTTTTGCTTCTGTCATGTTTTATCCTGTAATTAGTTTTCTAATGTTTCCTCTGAAAGTATAATGACCTACATGGTTAAGTGCTGTACGAGGATCTAAATAAACCTCTCCACCCATGTTTTGCCATAGTCTACAGAATGTATAGTCCTCAGACAAATAACGTCTACTATCAGGATCAATCATTGTGTCAAATAATGCGTACATGTATTTTTCAAACTTTTGGTCCACATTGATATCATTTGCATATTTAAGTTCTGGATGATTATCAAACATTTGCTGTATTACTTGTTTTTGGATACACATAAAGCCTGTGCCAGCATCTTTTAATTTGATTAAATTATCTCTTATTTGAATTTGTGGTGTTGGTTTGCCTTGTTCATCTTTTAAGAAATCAAAGTTTACAACATAATTAGAACTGTGTCCTTCAATTGTTTGTGCTGTTTCATCTTGATTATTTCTAGCCGCACCAACAATGCTTTCCCAATTAATTGCTTTTTTAGGATATGCTCCTACAGTAATAGGTCTATCATATGCAACCATTCTTAATAAATCATTTGGATCAAACTCAATGTCTGCATCAATAAAGAATAAATGTGTTGCTTCAGGATGTTCCATAAAGAAACTTACAAGTGTATTTCTACCTCTTGTAATTAAA
>MDTG01427762.1_pt1 | contig 12124 bp, 9 predicted proteins | sample 811421 | NCBI WGS metagenome assembly MDTG01 (sample SAMN05326645, study PRJNA326480) | marine metagenome | isolation source: seawater | place: Pacific Ocean: South East | collected 2011
GGCCTGACATGGTCGGCGCCTGTGATGGAGCAAAACCATGAGTCGGTTGGCCTGAAGCTACAGCTTCAGGTTCTTCAATTTCACTTAGCCACTCGGCAGCGGGTTGAAAACCAAGCGTCACAGAACGCTGTAGTAGTTTTGAGGCATGGTGATCATCTTCCGTAAGCAAAGGGTCTGCAAGATAGGCCATTGCCGGGGCCGATCCATAGTTTGCTGCGGTTGACAGCATACGTTTTGCATGTGTTGTGTATCCGTGAAAAAGTGCCGCACGTCCAAGAGCAAAAAGGAATCGTGGCTCATCGATGCGCCGTTCGGCAAAACTACGTGTTTCGCGTATGAGTTCTGCAATTGATTGCGGGTCAGTCGCGGCCAATACCTCGTCTGATGCTCCCAGTCGCTTTTGAGGTAAGTCAGGATCATCCGGATGCCCGGCCACTATATCGATCCACTCCTCATTCATCGCGTCAACTTCTGCTTGGGATAGAGGCTTCTCGTCTACTAAAAGTCGGCTCATATCAACATAGTCCCCCGATGCATCGTCAGACGATGACCGATTCTCTGGTGCGGCCAACTGCAAATAATTTGTGTGCTTGAGAACCAAAACGGTAAGCAAGCTGCATGTGATGCCGACACTAACGATGGCAAAAATTGTACTTATGTTCCAGTTTGTATTCTTTGAATCAGACATGTGATGATCCTAGTTTTGTCGTAGTTGTTGTGCCCTTAGTGCCAATCTTCGTTCGATTGCATTCTGCAGCGCTTCATTATCCTTGCGCAACTGTGCGATCTGTTCAGTTAACTCTTCGCGTCGCTTGATCGAAGCATGATCTTCCTTTTCTTTCATTTCATTGAGCTTTGCTTTTTTCGAGCTAATCTCCATAAACAAACGAGCAATCTCCTGTCTCTGCTTCTTTATTTCAGATTCGATTTCACTTCTTTCGCGACTGGTCACTCTGACGGCAGCATATGCTTTGTCAACATCACGTTGGATCGATTTCACCTGAGCCATCTTTTCTATGACGGATTGATTCAACTCCTCTAACTGGGTGCGCAGTTCTGCAAGCCGTTTTCGCTTCGATTCAAGCTTACTGTCGACATCGCCAAACAAGTACTCGCTGCTGGAAATTTTGTCAGGATCTGTTTCGTTGGTGCTTGTTGCACAGGCTGATAGAAGGATTGCACATGAGACAATCAACCACATTGCGGCATGTTTCGCTTCTGCATGAAGATTCACTTTTATTACCCTTGCTCAGGAGTTAATGCACTAACGCGGCTGTGCTGTTGTTCGTAGCTCTTTTGAATACCGAGTAATCTTCGATACTGCGCCAATCGCTGATCTCGCTTGCGATGCAGTTCGTCTCGCCGCACCTGGCATTCCTGTTCTGCTGCTGCGTTGTCACTTTGTTCTGGCGATGTGCGAATCGCTTCGGTATAAATCTCGATTTCCGCTTCGCTCATCTCAAGCTTCGTTTTGTTTTCCTTAATCTGTTCTTCGAGTTCTGCTTTTAGAGCCTTAGCTGACTGAGTAAACTTGACGTCTCGAGTTGCTTGCTGTTCCATTTGCGTGATCTTGTGGTTCTTTTCAACAAGATCCTTATCGAGTTCTGCGAGTTCATTTTCCTTGGCGTTGATTTCCGTTTCTGCTGCGTCGATCTCAGCGTCGAGATAATCCGATTCTTTGCGATACCTCTCGCGCCGCTTTTCGACTTCCTGTGTAATCACCTTGTCGGCGATGTAGGTGCCGGCGCCGACCGCAAGTGCCCATTTTTCAGCATCTTCATTGCCTGCTGCCTTCAATACACTGTAGGTAGCAGCGCCTGCACCAACACCTGCTACAGCGCTGGAGTCGGTTTTGCCATCGTTAAAGACCTTATTAAAGCCGCTTTTTACAGAACCCATTGTATCCTTGAATCCATCAGAAATGGATTGACCGTTTTCACAGCCAGGCAAAGCAAATAGTAGACCACCCGAAATGACTAGAACGTTTAAGCAAGTTTTTGATTTCAATCCTCAATCCTCTACTTTTGTTGTGTTACTTGTGGAAACGATTTGGACATAAACTTCTCGACAACACCTTCGATGCCACGAGGGTCTGTCGGTATATTCTTAAGAGCGTCAAGGGTTATAGAAGCGATTTGCTCGCGATCTTTGTATCCTTTTTGGTAGGCCATCGCGCGTTCTTTGGTCACAATACTCTGAACCTCTTTCGGTGCCTGTAAGGCGAGATTAACAATTGTGGAGATAGATCGTTTTACGATGATCATATTCTCGGCTACTTTGCGTTCATCTCGAAGGATAGATTCTTCCGCATCACGTTTTGCATCTTGCATTCTGGCTTCTACAAAGAAGCCGATGTCGCGTTTAGTGGCTCGTATTTCCGCTACTGTTCTCTCTGCAGCTCGCCATTCATCGGCGGCGCCGTGAAGCATCTGCGAAATGTGCTCCTGATCAACGGCCGGTTCCTGCACTATTGATGGTTCAGGTTGATGTGCGTCGACGGGTACATTGACATCTGGAGTTGACGCAGCGGTTTCGACATTTTCACCATCTCTCATCAACACAACTACGATCATTGCAGAAATTGCAAGTGAAGTTGTACCAGTGATGATTGGTGTCAAAGAGCGTTTTTTTTGCTTCGGTTGATCAGCTGTCTGAACGGGTGGTTCCGTGGGCTGCACAGGGTCGTTGGTTTGTGCCTGTTCTGGTTCACCGCGTCGCCTTCTGCTGATAATTGGTTGATCGCTCATGGCGTAAACTCCTTGCGCTCGAGGAGTGCAGCAACAATTTCCACAAGCACATTCTCCCAGTCTTCGGTGTATTTCCCATTCTCGCCTGCGGCAGACGCAACCCCTTTGAAAAAAGCATCTGTATTAGGTTCCAAGGGTTGCTCGCGATTTTGTGTACGTACACGAAGGGCTATTACACCGCGTTGTTCGCGTTGAACAGCCCAGTCTCGGATTGTCTGCTGAATAACTTGAGCTTCACGTGATTCTTCCGGGCTGATGACTTCAACACGGCCTTTGCCTTCGAAAGGCCCAACATCGCCGATTAGCAGGAACACCTGTCGCATTCTTGCTGGAGGTACCTTTGTAAATAGCGAAATGCCTCGCTTGACACCCGCGATTATGTTGACACTTGATGGACTTAGTTTGGAAACCTGAGAATATTGACGTAATCGACGCACTGACGCCGAATCATTACTGCGGGAAGCTGGGGTTAGCCATTTTGCCATCCAGTCAGTCACGGAACGGAACGAGGCTCCATTATCGTCTTCAGCTTGTAAGATGCGCTGAAGCTGGTTTTGATTCTCAGGAAAATGCTTGATTTTACTTTGATATACAACGATCCCGATTTTAATGTCATCGGAAAGACTGGGAAGCAGCAATGTGAGTTGTCGGAGTGCTTGTCGCAGTACATCCATTTGAGTCGTCATGCTACCGGAAACATCCATAACGACAACAAGCTCTAGCGGTCGTACTTTCAAGGACTCTTTGAGGGCATTTGCTTCTTGCTCGGATTTGTCAAGTTCATCCTGAAGCTCACTGTTTTGTTCTTCGACCTGCATCATCTGCTCGCGAGTTTCTTCCAGTTCTGCAGTTTGAGCTGCGGCCTCTACCCGGAGTTGCTCCGTATTAACCGCTTTGACTGTTTGCGCATTTACCTGAACTAAGAAAACAATCAGCAGTAAGACAAAGATCGCCATAGTGGCAAAAATTAGGTCGCTGAACGACTCATAGAAACTGGAGTCTTGTTGGCCTTCGACAAGTTTCATTCGGGCAGTTCCCGCTCTACGGAGGTATCTTCTTCATGTCTGCAATCATTCTGATTGATGGCCAGTTTGCGGAGTTGGGGCAAGACGTAAACCTCTGTTAATTCAGCCAAATGGGCAGAGTACCGCATGGCACTTGAATCGACAACGCTCGATAAAACTCGAAGTATGACGCCACCAATGACAGCCGCAAGAAGCGTTGTGATAAAGGCAGTACTCAGTCCGCCGAGGGCGCCTGTTTGTGGGTCAAACAGATCTCTCATTAGCTGTGCTGGATCGCCGCCTGCTCCTTGACGAATGTCTCGTGCGAGATCAGACATCATAATAATGAGGCCGACAATGGTTCCGATTAAGCCAAGTGTAATCAATACGCTTGCAAAAAGATTGACGGTCTTATTTCTGGCCGCCAGTCGAAAATGCAATATTTCAATTAAATTGTCCTGGCTGACATCGGTGTGCGTGAGGGCAATTTCGTAAAGATTGCTGATGTGTGACTGAAATATGCTCGGACTGGCTTTCTCAAAAAAATCATCAAAACTACTAACCTGTTCGAGTATGCGAACCTGCTCAGAGGCTAGCTGTTTTTGCCTGTCCAAAAACACGGCGTTCTTATAACCGAGCACCAGCATTACGACGCCAAGGCCCGCAATGACAATATACATGGCCTCGTCAATTAAGCTATTGCCATTGATTTCAATGAAATAACTTGCTGTGAGCAATATAGTTGTGCCGAGCAGCGTGATTGCCCAATATCGCCACTCAGCCAAACCGGAAACCGCTTCAAATTGTGCCGCGTAGCTGTCTACCAAAAGACCTAACTCCCCCAAACCGTTAACCTCAAGCCAGCCCAACTTGGCATATATATGATAGGCTTGTATAGATAAATTAAAATTATTTTTAGAGTACAGAACGCACAAGTGACTGTCAATACTTTTTTGAAATACAATTTTAAAAATACACAACTAAATGTATTTATGTATTAAGATATTTATATATTTATATATTTATATATTTATATATTTATATATTTATTTTATATACTGAGCAATGATATAGCGATGTTATAAACGGGGATACCCGAAACAACCTACGCGCAAATTGTCCACACACATAATCAAGTGTTCACTGCCCAATCCGGCAGCGCATTGACCGCCCCATTGACGTCGAGCAAGGCGGGATCGGTGTAGAAATTGGTGGTCAGTTCGATCCGACTATGCCGCATGGCAGCTTGGGCGACACGGGGATGGACACCGGCGACGGCCAGGTGAGTGCCGAAGGTGGTGCGGAGGGTATGGATGTCGACGACTCGGCCACGCACGTCATTCTTTGCAATCCCGGCGGCTTGGCAATCAGCATCAAAGACGCGAATACCGGGCGGGTTTTCGAACAGCAAAGCCTTGTATCCTTGCTTGCTGCGATGTTCCATGTGGTATTCGCTATCGATATAGATCGTGGCGATCCCTGGGCTTTGCTCACATCGCAACCGGACGTCCAAAAACAGGCATTATGTTCATTTGTAATGCTGCAAAACCAAATCTAACCAAAACAATTGCAGTAGATGGTCTCAGAGCAATCAACCTGTAGCAGTATCGAAAATGCAACGGCCATGTGGTTAATTTTCAAACCTTAACAGTGCCTGATTTAATTATTGTGTCTAATTCAAAGTGATCTGCAGCAGAATTTCCAGATATGCCAAAATTCATCGGTCTTTTACCAATACTATCTATGCCGTTTCCCAGTACGAAAATATTGTCATCTACCCGTATGTTTCGATCATGCATATCCGAAGGACTGACCTGTACCATTTGCAATTCGGGATATTCTGTTTTTGCATATTGTGCAATAGATATCAGCTTATCAACACTGTTTTTGGTTGTTATTAATATAATTTCTGAATCTTTATTTACGTGTCGTAAAAACAGATCAAAAAAGTCCTCGTTCAAATATCTATCAAAATAATGAAGCCTTTTACGTGTTGTTGCAATTACATTGCGCAATTTCATGTATGTTGTAAATGGGGTATTGGTTTCCAGTATTTCTGCTCCCCATTCTATCGGAATAGTCTCCAAAAGTTTAAATAATTGTTTTTTTCGTTTATCAAACAATTCCACATGAATGTCCCGGCCCATTTTCATGTTTATTTTTTCAGTGTGATTTACTAGCTTTATCATTTCCCCTACAACAAATACTGGAATTTTATTTATTTCTTGCGATTCTCTCCTGTAAAATAAATCCTGAGAGAATTTGGCATATTTAACTACATTGTCTTGCCATGCGCGAATCCCTGGCTCTACCAAGACAATTGCACATCGTAATTCAGACGCACTGATTTCACCTTTCTTTTGAAGCAATTCTTCTATAGGCTTAACCAGTAGTCCATACTCATATATAATTTCGTATCTTTGTTGCAACTTGTCGTTGTGCATGATATACCCCATTCTGGCAATCAATAACATTTGTCCTTCACGTCCATCTGGCAATGCATTTATGTTTCGTTGCATTTTCCTTTGTGAACTTAAGGCTGTTTTGGTTTTGAAAGGGTCTCTTTCAATTTTTTTATTGCCTGAATGGCAGAAGCCAATTCTGTTCGTATCTCATGTTTTTCGGTGTTGTAGTGACTAAAAGTGTTGAGAACAAGGTCACGGTATTGCTCGACTTCGGAAATCAGTTGACCATTAGAATTTTCTAGATCAGGCTTTATTGCGTTCCAGAAATCCTCTGAAGTGTATTTCTTTTGCTTTGCATGAAATCTGACTAATTTGCATTGCTTGTCGCAGTAGTTCCGGATGATCTTTTCAAAGGCGGATCGGGTATAGACAGCTGCGGCTTTATAGTCGGATGATTGTAGATGCGATTCGGCTTTATCCAGCAAATCATGATCATCGATGATATAGGGTATTTCATAGCCCTTATTGGTTGGCTGGGCATAAAACTCCATCGTCTTCCATCCAGACTGATGATCCAAGTAAGTTTTTGCGTATTCAAACCACGGCTTGTCGTAGGTGGTAATGAATATCTGATAATCGCTGAAATGCTCATCAAGGATTTTTAACAGTGGGAGACGGTTTGCAATATCGAGGCCAATGAAGATGTCGTCCAAAAAAAGAATCTTGTGATCGATGCCCTGTGGGTGCCGTTTGATCATACCGAGATAGATGGAAATGGCTATTGCAGAAAGGCGTGCTTCGTTCAGAAATAGATGTGGGTCCTGGATCTTTTTACCTGCGTAATCTACAGAAATATCCACCCGGGCATTCTCAAGACCGAGATAATCCTGCGTTGGACGAATCTGAGGGAAGGTCAGCCGGATATCAAGGTTATGCTCAAAGGCATCGAGAATCGGCTTGGCGTGCCTAAGTATATATTCGAGGCTTGCAGGCTTAAATATTTCACCGAAGGCATTGTTGAAGGTTTTCAAGGCGGCATTGACTGCCGAACGTTTCCGGTTGATGGGATAAGCGCGTCCGGTAGTTTTGGAAATTTCCTCATTCAGTTCCGTCCAAAGTTCGCCCAGTTCCTTCCCTCCAGTCAAGGAATATTTGAAATGGCGAAGAACTCCGTTCACCAACATATCAATAAGATTGATGCTGTCGCCTCTTTTTAGATGGTGAATATTCAGCATGTGCCTGTAGGTTAGAAAGCTTTTAAGTTTGTTTGCATCCCGGATCAGTGTGTCGGAATCTTCACCGTGATAATGGCCGGATGCGGCAGCATGATATTCTTTCTGAACACCAGTTTTTTCACTATTGGGCTTCAACGTAACCTTTATTTTTCCAGATCCCTGGTCGGATTCTTCAATGAAAATATTTTCCAGCGCCGTAAAATTGATCTCCTCTGCCGACGATTGGAAGAAATCCTTTAACGCATAATAGAGCGAGCTCTTGCCGCTACCATTTTCACCGTAAATGAATACATTTTTGCCTCCGAACTTCAGCTTATACGTGCCGAAGAATGCTTTGTAATTGGTGATTTCGACGGACTGTATTTTCATTTTCAGCTCTTACTTTTCAGGGCATCACGGATAATACGGACTTCTTCGACACTATCAAGGGTTTCGAGGTTATTGCGGACGGGGTGGTTGGGATCGTAAAGCCGCTCGAATTCGCTCAGGATCACAGCTAGGCGTCTCTCTTCGCTCATATCCTTTGTCAACGGTACCTGATTGCCCAGATGTTGCAAAATATCCTTACCAACCTTCTTTAGTTTTTCGGGAAAATAAAGTTCGAATACTAGCCCGTCGATGAGTTGCTCGTAGTAAGAGGCTGGAAGGGTTTGGCCTTCCCTCTTCAATATCTGAATATAGTCTACAATTAATTCCAAAACAGACATAATTTCATCTGCTGGCCGAATAACCGGCAAGCGATGCAAAAATGCTTTTTTATAACGGAATGTATCCCCACGAAGATCACCTCCTGCATAGAATGCTTTGAATGCAAAGGTAAGCAGGCGTGAATTAAGCAGAGCAGTAATATATTTAAGATGCTCTCCAGTTAGAATAAATGAAGTTGCTTCAGGATATATGCCGGAATCGTCCAGATAGAATGCCGAATCAAAAACAATTTCTGCATAAATAATCTTCTCCTTTTTGAATTCGGAAAAGTAGGCGATTTGGTCTTGAGTCTCAAACCACTTATTGCGTGTCTTCTTACGGCTTTTTACTTTTTGTCCAGTTTCGCTCAGACCAATTACTTCTCCTGTTTGGTATAGTTTTCGCCCGAATGACTCAAGATAAGATTTTACTGCGGGATAATCATCGATATTCAGTTTCAAAGCCGGGAATGTTGTTATCAACCATAAATCCGCAATATCCGCGTGATATCGTTTGATGTCACGGCCACGAAGGATGGGTTTGATTATTTCTGCGGATTTTGAATCTGCGAAAATCAGTTCATCCTTCTTTTTACCATCAATGATAAAAGCTTCGTTGAAACCGGTAAGGATGCCACGATAGATCGAAGCTTCCCAATTCTTGAGTGGAGTGCCAACTTCATCAATGCGTTTTTTGATCCGCGCCATTTGTGGGTTTACAATTACATAGGAACTTGAGTCAAATGAAGCGGAGCATTCACCTTGCTGCTCCAGCATCAACGTAAGAGATGTATGTTTTTGGTAACAGTTGGTCATATCCCAAACATGCATATTGACACAACCATCTCGATTGTGATTCTTATCTAGCGGAACGTTTGTATTACATTTTTCAAACAATATAATATTGGTGTATGTCGTTGCTTCTGAGAATATAGGTGAATCACCAAAATCAATTAACTGTTGTATCGCAGTTTTACATTCAAAGAATTTGCGAGTTTTCTCACCGTATTTAGCACGCATCCATTTGTTCGAAGTAATAAAGCAGAGAGCGGCATTATCGCGCAATATACGATATCCGCGTTCGTAAAACAGGCAATATATATCGCCTGTTTTGGAAAATGTTTCATACTTCTGAGATTCTAAATCTTTCTGAATTTGCTGGTTGCTTAAAGATTGGATCTGTACATATGGTGGATTACCGATGACAATGTCGAAGCCGCCTTTTTGCTTAAAAACATCGGAAAAGTTAAGTTTCCAGAGAAACCAGGGTTTTTCGCCAGAGGTTTTGTATTCTGCCAATTTAGCTAAAGAACCGGTCTTTTTCTGCTCGATCAGGGTCGCTTCAATAAGTTCCCATTCGATACGAGTGATTTCATTTCGGAGGTCCCGTTTTTCTTTCGGTGATGAGACATTAAAATATCGCTGATGTAGCTCTTCGAGCTGTTTGGCTTTCCTACGAGCTTCGTTGATCATGTCAAAAAGATCAGCAGCTTTGGCAGACTTTTCCTTCGCCAGTCTCTTTTTCTTATTCTCAATCTTTTGAATTGCCTTGCCTAGATGGTCTAGTTCCGTTTCATACTTCGCTTCCAGTTCTTTGTGACCGTCAAAGTGTGCAGCAAAGAAGTTGGTTTGTGCAGTTAGCTGTTTCTGTACCAGCTCTGCTTTTTCACGCTCAAGGTATTTATCTTCGTCCTGAATAAACGCCTCATCAAACAACTTCACCCCCTCGTATTCCTCGACCAGAGAGTTGCCTTGCATGATTTTGTAGTCGAGATTAGGTAGCGCATCGATAGATCTATAGTCGTCCTCATCTACCACCAACGAAAGCCAGAGGCGTAGGCGGGCGATATCGATGGCGGAGGGATCAAGGTCGACTCCATAGATACTGTGACCGATGGTGTGTTTTTTTAGATCATAGGGACGCAATCGTTTGGCTTCCGGTAGGTGCGGGGATAGTGCCTGGCGGGCATGCAGAATCTCATGCAGCATACCGACGGGGAAGGCCCCGGAACCGATGGCTGGGTCGCATATTTTAATATTGGCAAGTTTGTCATCAATCAGCTCGGCATGTGTACGAATGCTTACCGGCATCTTGAAGGTGTAGGCATCGGTCTCTTTGCCTTTTTCCAGAATGCGCTGGTCGTTTTCGATGGCAAAGATGCCTTTTCGCACCAATGTTTCGATAGCGGCTTTCGGAATCGCCGTCGCTGTATTATCTCCGACTTCACCATTTAGATAATGAATCAGCGATTCCTGGCACATGTAGTGAACAATTTCACGCGGAGTGTAGAAGGCCCCTTTGGATTTACGTTCGGTAATTTCGAGCATGTTCTCGAAAACCTTACCCAGCATTTCGGGATCGACCGCCACCTCTTTTTCCAGTGGTTCGTCTTCCTTGATGGTGAAATTGTAGCGGTCAAAGACATCTAGAATACCAGTGCCTTTGTCACCCACCTTGGTCTTTTCCCCATTGGAAAAGATGGTGTCGGGGATTTCCACCCGGATTTTCTGCCAGTCATAGTCTGCTTCAAACAGACCACCGTTCAGAAAGGGGATCTTGCAGTCGAACTTCTTGTAATAGCTCGGGTCAGACTGATCCTTACGATCACTAGCCAAAGCTTCGTAAAAAAGGTATTGCAGTTTTTCGACATAGTAATTTTGATCGTCTTGATTCGCATCCTCAAAAAGTTTCCGTAGAAAACAGCGCTCGCCTTTACCCCAATCGTCGCCGTCCTTAACACCTAACCAGCCTTTTTTCTGGAGGAAGTATAGAAAGACAATTTGTCCAAGCAGTTTTTTGGCAAACTTGGCGACGATCTGCTTGCGTTTTTCTTCATCGGTTTCCCGCTGGAAATAGGCCTGTTCTGGTAGTACTTCAGAAAGACGGACGAAGAGCCCTTTGTATTGCTCGAAGAACTCCTTGGTGACTTTTTCGATGGAGAAGGCTTTTTCAATCTCCTCCACCGTTGGATTAGCATAGTCCATCGCGAGCAGGTCAACCAGCTGTGCCTGGGCTGTGTGGCTTCTTTCGTGTTTACCGACCAGGAAAGAGTAGCGTTTGGCAGGAGTAAATTCTTTTTCAAGGTTCACTTTGCCGTGCTTTTCATCCAGCTTGGCAGTGTGCTCTATCTTTACATAAGAGAATCGCCAGTCTGCGCCGTTATCTTCTTTGGCGTAGAAGGCAATCAAAGCATGGTCCTTGTCGCCGAATGTCTGCATGCTGCGTACGGCAAAATTGCGCAGGGCGGTCCGGGCGCGATCGAGCTTGGAGAGCGATTTAACTTCAACCACATAGAGATCCATCTCGACTTCTTCCGGGTCGATGTATTTTCCGATGCGCCAGTATTGGTTGATGTGCTGTTTGAAAGCGTCCGACACCGTGTTGCCACTGTAATGATTATCCCGCGATTCCACATCATTCAGTAGGTTACGCAAAAAATGGGTGTAATTCTCGCGGTCGAATTTACTCTGGAAAAGTGTGCTGATCTGTTCAGCAGCCTGTTTTTTATTCATAACTCAAATTCCATTTTTGTAACCACAGTTAGACGCCGATGGACACGGATGTTCTTGTATTTGCATAGGCATTCACTAATCCGTGTTCATCTGTGGTTCTCTCGGTGATATACCGAAAGAATGATTTCCCGCTTATTGATCCGTTTATTTCGCCCTGATTCCTGTTTCTCAATCACCCGAATGTGTTTACGCAAGATGGCAAGCATTTCTAATGGATCGACAGTTTTCTCAAATTCCTTTTTCAGCGACTGAGCCACCTTTTTGGCTATGGAACCCTGCTTGATCATGTACCGAACACCGGTAAGGAATTCTTCATCAAGGTCGGTAAACTTTTTGCAATTTTTGAAGGCTGGATCTTTGAGGCGTGTTTCCACATACTTTATATTGGAGCGTCCGCCTTTCGCCTGCAGGATTGGGACGTCGCTCTGCATCGTATCCTGTTCGAATCGCTGTTTGTTGGTTTCGAGCAGATGGTAATAGTTTTCCGGAATAGCTGTGCGTTTTGTATCCGGTTCGCATTCGGCTAGCGATGCA
>MDTG01003900.1_pt1 | contig 12123 bp, 11 predicted proteins | sample 811421 | NCBI WGS metagenome assembly MDTG01 (sample SAMN05326645, study PRJNA326480) | marine metagenome | isolation source: seawater | place: Pacific Ocean: South East | collected 2011
GATCTAGATGAGGTTAACCAATGTGATATTTACCTAGGTTCTAAAGCGCACCCTCTCTCAGAAGTTGGAAGAACACTAACAAGAACAATATTAAGCAAAATTTTTAATACTTTACTTAAATTATTTTTTGGACTTCGATTAAACGATACTCAGGGCACCTGCTTAATTGACCTAGATAGAGTTGATATTGCTGAAATAATTCCAAAAAGTAATAGTTTTTTTTTCAACAGCTGAAATATGCATAATTGCCGGTAGATTAGGCTATCAAATTGAAGAAATTCCCGTAATTCATGAAAAATCTATAAACGATAAATCAACTGTAAACATATTTAGCGATTCTCTAAATATGTTTAAAGAACTAATCTTATTTAAATTAAATAAAAATTATTAGTTTTATTTATTTGGATTAAATTGCAAAGTTTTTAAATTACAATTTAACTGATTATCAGAATGATCAATATTATTGTTTCTTTTGAAAATGTAAAATTCTTCATAATTTGAATCAAATGAAAAATTATTCCCGACTACTGCATCAACAACACTTATATCCTCAGATATTTTTTCTAAGTATTTTTGAGAAGCTAGCTGTTGCTTAGATGAAATAGCAATATAGTTTATGTTATAACAGTCTAAATATCTTTTTGATATATTTTTATCTTCAAAAAGATATGGGTTCAGTGTTGAGTCGTGCTGAAAATAATAATTAAAATATAACTCATTAGTATATAAATTTGACAAGCCTGAATTAGGAAAAAATATTAATTCTCCTTCTGGGTACTTTTCTATCAATTCTGAACCTTTGATATCATTTTTGACAAATTCATTTGTCTTTAGGAATCTTTCATCGTATGAAGAAAAATATATTTTTGGTGTTTCAAAGTATTCATAATTTACACCAAGAAAATTAAGAAGAAAAAAAGGTATAAAAAATACGAAAATAAATATTGAATTTTGAATCTGAAATTGGTCAACTTTTATAAAACCAAAAATTACAAAAATAGAAGTCACTGCATAAAAAGAGTTTACGCCCTGTGAATAGAGAGATGCTATTAAAACTGATATTAAAAAAACGCTTATTATTTTTAAATTTTGATTGTTCTTTTTAAGAAAAATATTAAAAATTATCTTTGAAATTAATATAAAAAATAAAAAATATCTCAAATCAGTTAAAGTCTGAAATAAATCATTTGAATACACTGAATCAAAAGAAAGTGTTGTTAGAAAATAAAAAAGTAAAAATATTGTCGAAAAAACATATTCATTAAAAAGCTTTTCAAGTTTCTTATCTTTCAAAATTTCAGCAACGCCAATAAGAAATACAAAAATGACAACTACTAAAATTGGTCTAATTTCGCTTTTAAAACTATAAATTGAATTAACTACAGGATGTTCAATAAATCTTAAAATTAAATAAGTATAAAAAGAGGCAACTATAAATATTGAAAATTTATAAAATCTAAATTTCGCTTTTACGATAAACTTCAATGCAATAAAAATACAAATTGAAATTATTGCAAAATCAACTAAATTATTATCGCTTAATCTAAGAGGATTAATGCCTTGTATGCGACTTTGACTTGGGAAAAACCAACTTTGTATAAAATATTCATACAAACTGTTTTGAAAAACATAATACCCTAAAAGTAAAATTCCAGAAAGAGCGCTTCCTAATAGATAATTAAAAAACATATTCCTTCTAAATAAGAGAAGACATAAGTAGAGAGACATTATTAAGAAAATAGCTACATTTTGTTTAAACATTAAAGAGAAAGTTGATAGAAATCCAACTATAGATGAATATTTATTGTTATGGCGATACTTTTCGCTTAAAAACATATTCAATAACAGAAGAGAATAAATAAATGCATCCCCATCATAAGAGAATTGAGCCCAACCAGAATACGGACCAACGAGTGTAGTTAGGATTGTTAAAATATATCTCGTGTTTAAGTTATCTACTATATATTTTGATAAGTTAAATATCAATATTGAGAAAATTATATTTGATATAAATATCCAAATGTAGACAATTGCAATATTCTTGCCGAACATTGAAATTAAAAAAGAAATTATTCTAAAAGTCATTTCTGAATATGGTAGAAAAAAATCTTTATAAGGATCAAGCCCTTCATTAATATATAAACCAACATTAAACGAAAAAGATAAATCATATATAGCCATATATTTAAATGATGTTTCGATACTTATCAAGCTAGAAATTACTACAAGGAAGTAAAATATATATTTTTTAGCAGTATGAATTTTCACAATTCAATTGTAATTTAATTACTTATAAGAAGTAATTAAAAATTTATCAAATAATTATGTAATTAAATTACAGTAAAATAAATTTGTGCAAGATTATTCTAGAAAAAAAATCTGTGTGGGAATGCCACTTTTCAATGAAGAGGGTTATATTTATGAACTTCTCGAAAATTTTGAAAAATTTACAAAAAGTAATAAATTAATTATTGATCTAGTTATTTTCGATGATTGCTCAACAGATAATAGTTATAAAATCCTATTAAACAGTCAAAAAAAATATCAGTTTTTAAGAGTTTATAAAAATAATCTTAACCTAAAACACGGCCCGACTATTTACAATGTTTATAAAAAAATAGCTGAGCTTGGATATGATTACATAATTGGCTGTGATTCTGATGGGCAATTTGATTTAAATGATATACCAAAACTTCTTAATAATTATGAAAGTCAAAAGCTATTAATTGGCTCTAGAACAAGAAGGGTTGAGGGAGGAATTAGACTTTTTATATCTAAGTTATTAAAACAATTTTTAAATATATTTCTTAATTTAAAAATAAAAGATTCAAATTCTCCATTTAGGCTTTTTGCAGTTTCAGATTTTCAAGAATTTGAAAAAACAGTAACTTCTACTAACTTGAGGATTACAAATATTTTACTAAGTATATTTTTTTTAAAAAGAAAAAAAGGGGTAGTAGAAGTTCCCATAAATCATTTAGAAAGAGCTGGTGGCGGTTCTGGAACAATGTGGGAGGCAAATATATTTAAAAATATTTCAATCTATTTAATAAAATTTGCTATTTTCAGTCTTTTTGATATCTGGAAATACAGAAAAAATGTTTACAAATAATTATTCTTATAATAATCAACTGTAATCTCAAGACCATCTTTTAAAGAGGTTAATTCACCTTCATAAATATCTTTAATTGTCTCAGGATTTCCTATTACAACAGAGTTTTCTGGTTCTCCTGGTCGCATAGGTACATGTTCAATTTTTCCAGTTCCAGTAATTTTAATAACTTCTTCAGCAATTTCGTTAACAGTTGTTCTAAGTCCAGACCCTGCTTCGTAAATTTTATCATAAGAAGTATTTTCATTTATTAAAGCTTGTACTAAAACTTCAGCTACATCTTTTACATATATCATATCCATTATTTGTGTTCCATCACCATAAATGGTTATGGTTTCATTTTTTAAAGCAGGCATAATAAAATTTGGAATAATTTTTCTAACTTTTGATGAACCCCATGGTGGAGCAGGTTTTTGATTTGGACCATAAGCATTAAGCGCTCTCACTACAGCTATTTTTCCATTTCTTTCATTATTAAACATCTGCGCAAACCTTTCTGCAGTTGTTTTAGATATTGAATATGTGTTATTCATCCAGTGATTCCCAACAGCAATATATACTCCTCGTAAATCATATTGATTTGCCGCTTCGAAAATATTTAAACCTCCAAGTATATTTGTCATTGCAGCAGGAAGTGGCTTAGTGATTGTTTCTTGTGTTCCTAAAACTCCAGCAAGGTGGATGAAGCCATCAGCCCTAGCAAAACACTCTGTAACTTGTACTTCGTCACGAATATCCATAAATGTATAATCTACATCATCACGTTCAGAGAACCTCTCAAGTCTTTGGTCAGCAATTATAACATTAAAGTCTTTACTAATTAGGTTGTCTACTACGTGGGACCCAATGAAGCCGCTTCCTCCAGTTACAACGATGTTTTTCATAAAAATAACTATAGTATTTTTTAGTATTATTAGACGCACAAAAATTAAAACTTTGGGTTCGGCTTTAATTAGAAATACAGTTGTTAATAATTTTCTTGTGGTGATGATTCGTACCACCAAAGTGGATGGGTTAAGATCTGTATTTGGTCTACTTTATCCAACCATTCAGCAAAATGACCTTCTCTCCACCTTCCACCACTGTCAGAAATATATTTTATGTCTTTAAAATATTTTTTATCATAAGCATTATGTTTTAATTGTAAATTATCTAAAGTCTCAATATCTACTTCTAGCGATGTTCTACTTGGTTCATGTATAGAGAAAGAGTTAATAATGACTTCCAGTTCTCTTTCAAGTAATTTTTTTATATTAAAAATTAAATCTATTTCATTAGTTTGAGATTGAATTTGCTTGTGGTCTAAGTGTAGGCCTATTTCGTGGCCTTTATTTTTTATAGATTTTATATCTTTAATTGAACTTGGACTGAGAATGTTGTAGTTTTTAGCAGTAACTCTAAAAAAATAGGTGCTATTAATACCTATTTGATTCTCAAGTTCTGATAATTTTTTTGCAGGTATGATATCAAAATCAATATCATGCCTCATTAAAACTTTTTTATTTTGATTTTCATCATCGAACTGGCTAAAAGTTGTAAATTTATATCCTGAGTTCAAGTATTTAATTACTGAATTTTTATAGGATTTATATGAAAAATCATTTGCCATTATTTTATTATAATGTTTTATGTGTGTTCGGTTATACAAACTGCTTATCAATAAATGCATGCGGTAGTTTTGACAAAGCTATCTATTTGTAACATTTAAGATTTGTGAGAATGTCTGAATTCAGCTCTATAATTAAATAAAAATGAAAATATTACTTAAAAGAGAAGTTAGTTTAACTGAATTACAAAAATTGGAAGAGTTTCAAAACCTCGACAGTGCAATATCTTTTAATGAAATTTCATCAATCAAATATAATGATGAAAATACCTTTTCTTATTACGAAACTAGAAATATGGAAAAAAAAATTTTCAAAGGTATAGTTATTTCAAACAATATGAACTTAGAGTGCAAATATCTGATTTTTAGTGAAAATCCAAGATATGATTTTGCTAAAATCATCTATTATCTATCTTCTAACAACTTGATCATTGAAGATGATAAATCATATATAAACAAATCAGCAATTATTCACAACACAGCGGTAATTGAAAAAGGGGTAACTATCGGTGAAAACTCTTTAATTGGAGAAAATACAATTATAAAGAAGGGGACTGTTATTGGAAATAACTGTAAAATAGGTGCTAATTCTGTTATTGGTAATGAAGGTTTTGGGGTTGTAAATAAACCAGGACACAATAATTTAAGATTTCCTCAACTTGGAAAAGTTTTAATTAATAATAATGTAGAGATTGGTAATTCAAATACAGTTGATAAAGGTGCTTTAGAAAATACAATCATCGGAGAATATGTCTTTACAGATAATCAAGTACACATAGGTCACGCTAGTGGTATTGGAAAAAATACAATAATAACTGCTGGTAATATATTTGGCGGAAGTGTTAGCGTAGGTGAAAACTGCTATTTTGGAATTAACTCAACTATAAGAGACAATATTTCTATAGGAGATAATGTTTTTGTTGGTATGGGTTCAAATGTAATATCTAACATCAAAGACAATACTACAGTCGCAGGTAATCCTGCTAAAAATTTATAATTTAAAAATGATGAATTATTTTTAAAAAATTTAATTAATTTATGTAATTAAATATTATATTTTTCAAGTATATTTTGGTATTGTTTTTTATATTCTTGGAATAACAATAAAACCTCGTCATCTATCTTGTCGCTAACAGATTTTTGTGAACTGTTATTACTCTTTAATGATTTCGTATTTATAATTTTAAAGTTTTCCGATATCAATCTACTTAGGTGACTCATTTGTAAATCAAAAAGCTTTGAATTTACATCAAATACAGTATCCTCCTCAACAACTTCAAGCAATTCTTTATATATTTCAAACCCGACATCAATATTTTCATCAATAAGATGGGTTGTTACTCCCTGCGGTAGGCTATTATAAATTGCCCATTTTAGATTATCAAGCCCTCTGTTTTCAGGAAGAACACCTGGATGAAAATTGATTATTCCCTTATAAAAGCTATCAATTACTTTCCTTGATAATATTCGAGCTCCTAAAATTATTCCATATGTAGGTTTTATTTTATTATAAAACTCTAAGGCTTTATCAGAATTATGATTTGTCACTAAAGTCTCCCAGCCATACTCCTTAGCTAAGGCTATAGGCTCTATGATTTCATTTTCGATTACAGCTACTCTGTTTCTAGATTGTCTAAAATTTAATTCAACTTTTGGACTTCCAACTACAAAAATATCTTTTACTCCTTCACTCTTAATCAACTGCATGCCCTTAAGAGACTTTTTATGTGGAAAGTCATAAACAAATAATACAATTTTCATGTCTATCAAGAATAATTGGTTAAATTTTTCATTGTATGTGGCCAGAGGCAGAATCGAACTGCCGACCTCTTATTTTTCAGATAGAGGCTAACCTTTTGACCTTAGCTAAGTATAACTTATTTGATTTGACTATACCCTCTCTATGAAGAGGCTCTAAAACATAATTAGTAGTGAATATCATAGACTTTTTATTATAGGTGTATTGACAAAGTTGAAAAATTACAAGTGTTAACTCACCCATTATGGTGGTATAAAGAAAGACCTCAAGAAAACTACTAAAATCTAAAATCCAACTAGTTTTAAATTAGATTAAATTTTTATTGATATATAGAAGATTAAAATCAGGTTGATATAATTTTCTTGTTGAAAGCTTATATTTATATCCATCTAGAAACAACCTTGAATTATTTTTACCATACCTAGAGTTTTTATATAATTTAAAGTTATTTTTTAAATATTTATGAATTTTTAAAAAGTTAGAACCACCAATATAATTTTCAGAAATAGAAGTCTCTAAAATAATAAACTTTACTTTTTTTAAAAGATTTTCAAAACCTTTTAAAACTTCTAATTCTGCTCCTTGAACATCCATTGCAATCAAATCAGGAGTTTTTAATTCTAAACTTGAATATTTTTTTAATTCAACTTTTACTTTTTTTTGAACTGACTCTCTATTAAAGTCTGGGTCAGATTTTTTTCTATTGTGAAAATTTATTTTAAATAAGCTACCTACACCTGAATTATCGTATTTCTCGGTATCAACTGATAAAAATTCAACTTCTTTGTTTTCGTTACCAAGTGCAACATTAATCACCTCAAAATTAGATTTATTATTATGATTTTTTAAATTTTTAAAAATGCCTTCTATTAAATTTGGATCTGCTTCAAAAATATAATTATTTTTTGCTTGAAATATTTCTGACAAAAAAATAGCATCTAGACCGTCTCTAGAACCGATTTCTGCAATAGTATTCATTTGTGAAGAATATTCCAAGATAGAATCAGTAGCCCATTGATATTCACTCTTTTTATAAGTCATTTTGAAATTTTAACATTAAGTATTTAGTCCCAATAGTAATTATTTATTTTTCCCTAAGTATCCTCGTTATACAGATCCAATATACGCAATATATGAAATTTTTTATACCTAAATTATTTTTGGATACAATGCTTTAATAGAGTCTATAAATTTTGAATATTTTCTTTGTGGAAACAATAAATTTTTTTCTATCGAGTCATCATTACTATTCAATATTTTCTGCTCAATAATAATTATCTTTTTGTTAATCCTAAATTTGTTCAAATCATGCATTGTGTGTTTTACGAACTCTAGATTTTTATCAACAGTAACTCTTGTATTTTTATATTTATAATAAGATCTATTAAATCTAACTAGAGCTTTAGGATAAAGAAGCAAATTGTCAATAATATATGGACCAATATTATTTTGACGGTAAAAATATTCTGTATTTGTTAATTTAAATTTAGTACCATTTCTATTAATTTTTTTTTCAAACTTATTATTTTGTATATTTTTATCATAAAAACGGAATCTATATTTGACTGTTTCACTGTCTCTTTCTAAATTATTTTTAAAGATCGAAAAATCAACTGTATCTAAATAGATAGAGTTTATTGCTCTTTTTTTATAAATCTCCTGACAATTTTGTTCAATTTTAAGTATTAGCTTTGAATCTTCATTTTCAGGAACAAAGTATTTAAATTCTTTTCTATTTTCCAACATTTACATAAGATCCATTTTCTATAAAAACTTTATTGCTTTCGCAACTTGATTCCTTAATTAAAAGCTTACTTGGTCCAAATTCTTGTTTTTTTCTATAAATTAGATAACAGTAGTTTGAATTCTTTATGGTTACTTTATTAATTTCTACTATGGAAGAGTCTTTAACTGCAATTCCTGAATAAGACTGTTTAATTTCAGTCTGAATTATCTTAAGATTGCTCTCTTCACCAACAGATATTCCCTTATCGCCACAATTTTGAGCTTTTATAGTTAATAATGAGACTTCGCTTCCCGAAAAGTCAACACAATCATTTCCAGTGTTCCCAATATAAACTTCGTCAATAATCAAATTTGAAAAATCTATGTCTAAACCATCTTGTGAAGTATCTGTTATATTTATTGAGTTAATATTACCTTTTGAATTAACGATGTTTATAGAGTCCTCACAATGAGAACCGTTGGAAAAAATACTTGTATCAATAAACTTATTTTTATAAAATGTAACACAACCTGTTAAAAGGTTTTTATCAGCTCTAAATTCTAAATTATTTTGAACATCATTTTTGATTACAATTTTAAAATTATTAATAATTGAGTCTTCGAGGAATAATACCTTTTGATTCGGTTTATTTAAATTTACATGAATTTCACTATTAATTAAGTCAACATAAATCCCTGCGCCATTAAAAACTTTTATTTTAAAATCTTCATATTTTAATATCTCATAATCCTTTGGTTCTTGTTCTAAATTTTTAATACCATAAATTTCTTCTTCATTAGAAAGTCCTTTTTGGAAAATATTAAGACCTGGTTCAATACTATTTATTTCAACGCAATCAGTTAAGGTTTGTGAACATGCATGTAAATTATCTTCTGTGTCTTTTAACACTAATCTGACGTTTCGAAAAGTAGAGTTTGTAAGTCCTGAATTTTGTATATATTTCCAATCGTCATTATATACATAAGTGATATTCAAATTATCCAGAGATTCAACAACATCTTTATTGTTTGGGTAGTTTTTTGGTAAAACTATTTCTAAATTTAATAACATATTTAGATTTGAATTAAGTTTTTTAATGAGCTGGTTTACGGTGTCGATATCTATACCTAAGCCACTTAATTTAATGTCACTTTGAAGTTTTTGAGGGTCAATTTGATTTGATTCTAATATGTTAATTGCTTCCAAAATACCTAACATTAAGGCAGGTTGATCAAAATACCATAACATAATCCTAATATCCTCTTTATCAAGAAAAGTTGAGCCTCCATCATAATAAATTGGTACAAAGCTTTGATTTATTGAGTCAAAATAAAATATTCGATTATGGTTTGTGAGCATATGGTGGCCCTGTAGACCTGTTACAAGTGCATCGAATAAACTTATTCTTAAAGTTTCGTCAAGGTCAGAATGAAGAAAACCATCCATTTTATTTGTATTGAGTGCATAGTTATATTTACCTAAAGCAATAAGAGAGTTCAGCTCATTTTCAAGTGTTCTTCTAGACCAATTTAAATTTCGAATTTTACCAAGGGTTAAAATCCTCCAAGTATCTTCTTTAAATGGTTGATTTGTTGATGTTTCCCAAAAGTATTTTTCATTAGTTTCAATGATTGGACCTTCTCTTAACTTATTGTATTCTAAAAATTCTTTAGCAATTTTTTCCTGAAAGATAAACCGAGTTGTATCTGAATTATTTATTTTTAAATTTACATAAAAAGTTCTAGGTACAGGGAAACCAAACTGTTTCAAAAAAGAAGAAATAATAATTTCGTTATCTCCCCGTCGAGTTTCAGGTAAAAATAATTTGAATTTTGTGATTCCAAAAATATTTCCTTCCAACATATTTACATCAAGTGAGCTTAAAAAATTTTTTGAGTCTATATGGTCTTTCCAGTCTCCAGAAATTCTTATCTCTACTTTAAATTCACACGAGAAATCATCATTATAAAAAATTATTAGATTGGCTAAAAAGTATTCTTTATATTGTTCCTTTATAAAACCTGGATACTCACCACCATCTAGATAAGCTGCTACTAAATTTTCATACCAGTTACTACTATTTGGAATGGTAATTCCAATATTTTTAATGTCTGAACTGCCTTTTTCTTTCAAGAATTCATAATCTAAACCATTACAAAGTGGGCTTATCGCATCAACCGGCCTATCTTGTAAGTTAATAGCTTCTTTACTGAAAGTAATATCTTTATTGAGTTGAGAAGTAGACAAAATAGATATAAATATAAATATACATATCAATATTAATAAAAATAAAAATTCGCTCTTAAGTTCTTTAAAAATCAAAAGAATAATTAATTAAAGAATCTTCTTCAACTTCTTTAAGTATATTTTCTAAATATTGCTTTTGTTTGCTCGAAAAAATATACAAATATTCATTCCCATTAAAAGATTGGTGTTTCAAATATTCTGAAGACTTTAATTTGTCAAACTCTTTAGAAGTTTGGATCCTTAAATAAAAACCATCACTGCTACTATCATCTACAAAAATTTTATATAAGAAATTTTTATTAAATTTACTAAATGTTTTTAGTATTAAGAAAATTATACCGATATAAAGACAGAAATTTAAAGCTATATTTGGATTAGCATTTAATACAATTCCAATTGTAATAAGCATGAAATAGTTAATTAGTTCAAGTGGATTTTTAACCGGAGTTCTAAATCTTACAATAGACAACGCTCCGACCATTCCCAAAGAAAGGGCAATATTTGATGAAATTACACTTGTTATTAAAAAACCTATTGCAGGAAGTAATAAGAAAACAAGAAAATTTTTAAAAGATTTAAGTTCTTTTTGATCTACTAAATAGCTAAGTAAAAACCTTAAATATATACCAATTGCACTTGAAAGAAAAAGCATGCTGAGCACTGATAAGTTCAACTGCAGACTTACACCTAATAAATTACTAATCATTTGACCTTAATTTATTTTACATTAAATTACTTTAAATATTGCTTCTTACTAGAAGCTTTAAACTTTTATGAACGCTGAATGAAAGAGAATGTGTTGGTGACGTGTCTTAGTTTTTTCTAGGTTGCCTCTCCATATAAATATCCATCTCGGTAAACTCCTTCTACATCATTTTTTTTCTTTTGTGCAATAACTGCAAGGCGAATATTGTTTTTATTGTAATTTTCTCTGTTAAAACACTTGGACTGATGTATTTTACTGAATCCAACCATTTTCAAAAGTAGATGTACAGCTTTTCTAGTAGGGAAATGATATTGGCCTTCAACCTCTATTTCTATTGTTGTGTGATTCATTAATTTTGTATTTCTTGTTGTTGAGGTCTCCATTACTAGAACTCCTTCTTCGTTTAACAAGTTATATAATTTTTTTAGCATTCTTAATTGTTCGGGATTATGATATAAAACTCCTGTGAACCATATTAAGTCAAATTTACCTAATTCATCATATTCTTCTTCTTTCATATACAGAAAGTTTGCAAAAATTAAATTACTTCTTACGTTTAACTTATCTAAGTTAGGTTTTAAAAATTCTTCGTAGTACTCATTTAAGTGGTGGTTTTGATTTTTTAATATGGGTAAATCTATTAAAGTAATACTGGATGGTTTTAGGCTTTCTAATCTCAAAGTATCTTCGCCATCCTTAGGTCCAATTTCTAAGATTCTTTTATTGGAAAAAGTGTCTGAACCATACACATCTTTGAGTTCTTCAAATAAATAATATCTATATGGATTTCTAAGGTTTAAAGTTTCGATATATTTATTTTTTGCATAGGTTTTTCTTGGAATTTTTTTTAATTGCCAAATAAAGTAATTTAAGAAATTTGTAAACATTATGTGGCCAGAGGCAGAATCGAACTGCCGACCCCTTGTTTTTCAGACAAGTGCTCTACCGACTGAGCTATCTGGCCTTA
>MDTG01171219.1_pt1 | contig 12123 bp, 9 predicted proteins | sample 811421 | NCBI WGS metagenome assembly MDTG01 (sample SAMN05326645, study PRJNA326480) | marine metagenome | isolation source: seawater | place: Pacific Ocean: South East | collected 2011
AAATATTCCAATAGTTGGTATTATAGACTCTATTTTTTGTCCTAAAATAGAAATTGAAAAAATATAGAATACTAAAGTTAAAACTGTTAACAGTTCGAAGAAATAACGTGGAAAAGAATTAAGCGTATTAATTTTAGTAAGAGTTGAGTTAATGCCAAACTTTAAATTTTTGAATTTATCAATAAATGGTGAAATTATACCATACATCTTAACATCTTTAATGCCCCTTAATCCATCATGAAGAGTTATTGCAAACTTATCCTCGAGTATTTTTCTTTTTTCTGACCAAATAAAAATGAAGGTTTTAGAAATTAGAAAATATATTGTTGCTGAAAATGCAAAAAATGAGCCAATAATTAAAGTACTTAAAGGTTTAAACCAAGTAATAAAAAAAATAACTGTTGAAATTAAAAGTGATTCTATCAAAATAACAATTAGAGCATTTATGTAAATATGAAAGTAATTTATTTCAATATTCAAGTTTTTTGATAAGGTGGAAGAGTTTTTATCTAAGTGTGAACTATACTCTTGTCTTAAATATAGATTATATAGAGTATTACACAAATAGCTATTTAATCCATATACTAATTTGCTCTGTTTAAAACTTAAAATTGCAGAATAAATTGTCTTAAAAATATAAATTGAAGCTATGGCAAATAAAAATAAAAAAAGGATTTCTTGATCAGTCTTTATTTTTATGCTATTAGGTAAATAATTAATAAAAAGATTACTCGATCTAAAATCTTTGTTTGATATTATTTCAAGTATGGGTAGTAAAAGCCCTATACCAAATAATTCAAGTAGTGCTCCAAAAAAAAGAAAAATAGAGATTATCAATAGCTTCTTTTTAAAGCGCTTAGAGAGAAATAAATATATATGCTTTAGATTTTTAATCATAAATTCTTATACTCCTATACTGATAGTAAAGCTATTTGATCCTTGATTGAGGTAATTTCTAAATTCAATTTTTCTTTAATTTTTGTATTAGAGAGGCTCATATCTTTTGGCCTAACAACTAAGTCTTTTCTCTCTTCGATTAATCCTTTTTTAATTAATCCCATTGAAAGGTTCATATTTCTCGCAATTATTAAACCAAATTCATATTTCGTTATCCTTTCGTTACTCGAAATATTATATATCCCATTTCCCTTATTTTCTAGTAGCTTGATAATTATTCTTGCTATTTCATTTACATGAACTGGTGTAAAATAAACATCATCAAATAATTCTATTTTTTTTTTTCTTTTAATCGTATTTATGATAATGTCTGAAAAGGATGGTCTATAACTTGGCCCAGGACCAAAAAAATTTGTCCTTATTATTAGTGAATCGGGATTATAGACTGTAACATTTTGGTCACCTTTAAGTTTAGATTTAGCATATATGTTAAGTGGGTGTGGCTCGTCTAATTCTGATCTAAGCTCTTTTCCCCCATCAAATAAATGATCCGTAGATATATGAATAAACTTAATATTATAAGTAAAACACGTTTTAGCAAGAATTAAGGGCACTTGTGCATTTAAATAATTTGCCTTCTTAGGTGAATGCTCACATTCTTCAACATTTGTTAATCCAACACAATTAATTAACAGGTCTATTTTATACCTTTTTAAAATCGATTTTATTGTGAATTCCGATATTTCATCAATTTTGATGATATTTTCTTCCTCATCATCTAATCGTTGATTATGGATTGTTTTGTAAATATTAAATTTTTGTCTCCAATAATTGGCCCAAATAGTCGCAAGTAGACTTGACCCTCCAAAAAATAATATATTTTTCATATTCTAAAAATAGGTGGATAATCGTCTTTTTCTACCAACCAATTATTATTTGAAAACTCATCCCAATTAGTTAAAATAGCTATTGCATGAGATTTTTTTATCACTGATTTAAAGTCTGAATGAATACTAACTTGTTTCAAAAAAATTTGCCTTTCGTCTTTTGAGTATAATTTTGATTGTAATACATTATTTATATCATCTTTAATTGTTTCTTTCTTTACAATTGGATCATATATTCTAACTAAGGCCCCCGCACATATTAATTTTTCAGCTACATAAATTGCCGGACTTTCTCTGCTATCATTTGTATTTTCCTTAAATGCCCAGCCTAAAATTGATATTTTCTTATTGTAAACATCACCCCCCAATTCATCGATTATCTTTTGGGCGAAACGTGTCTTTTGATAGTCATTTATTTTTACTACCTGATGCCAATAATCTGCAACTTCTTTCAATCCATAGTGTTGACACAGATATACTAAATTTAAAATATCTTTCTGAAAACAACTCCCTCCAAAACCAACTGAAGCGTTTAAAAAATGTGGGCCAATCCTATGATCCATACCTATTGCCTTCGATAATTCCTTGATATTGGCTCCAGTTTTTTCGCATAAAGCAGAAAGGCTATTAATTGAAGAAATTCGTTGGGCCAACATAGCATTTGATGCCAATTTAGCAAGCTCAGAAGACCATATATTAGTAGTTATAATTTTTTCGGTAGGAATCCATTTAGAGTAAATATCTACTAAAGCATTGATTGCTTTTTCCCCTGATTCTGAATTATCTCCTCCTATTAATACACGATCTGATTTAAATAAATCTTGTATCGCTGTCCCTTCAGCTAAAAATTCTGGATTAGAAAGTATTTCAAACTTTATTCCTTTACTCTCTTTAGTTAAAATTTCTTTAATCTTTTCTGCTGTTCTAACTGGTAGTGTAGATTTTTCAACCACTATTTTATTTTCTTTCGAATATTTGGCTATATCTCGTGCACAAGACTCAACATATTTTAAATCTGCTGCCATTCCTGCTCCAATCCCAGTTGTTTTTGTTGGAGTATTAACTGCCATAAAAATTATTTGTGCTTTTTCAATAGAATCTTTAATTTTTTTTGAAAAAAATAAGTTTACTCCTCTAACTTTTTTTATAATTTCAGATAGGCCAGGTTCAAAAACAGGTAAATTTTCTATTGACCCGTTCCAAGCATCTATTTTATCAAAATCAGAATCAACAACTGTGATTTTTATTTTTGGACATTTTAAAGCAATAACAGACATTGTTGGCCCTCCAACATATCCTGCACCAATACAACAGATATTTTTAATTTCCATACTATCTACTTGAGAAGCCAAGAGGATGATTGAATCTTATTTCCTAGCCCGTCTATTAAACCTATGCTCAATTTTTTACAAATCTTTATTTCTGGAATATTTTTATTGTCCTGATCACCTCCATTTGCAAAATAAAGATCATAGCTTGATGATAAATCACTATGGATTTTTTGTAGACTTTTTCTTACTGTTTCATCTGTATCTAATGATAAGAATACCTTATCGGTAACAGAAAGCTCATCTACAATAAGAATTCTCTCTTGCTCTTCCATAAAGTATTTTGATCCTTTTAACTCTCTTTGAATATCATTATTTACAATCACTAAAAGTTCATCCCCTAGGGACTTAGCATTTTTAAAAAGCTCAATATGCCCCTTGTGAAGAGGATTAAAATATCCTGAAACAATTATCCCCTTTAATTTCATTTTACTCTATCATAATCATCTTCAATTCTAATAATATTATCTTCCCCAAAGTAAGATCCTTTTTGTACTTCAATAAATACTATTTTTTGATTTCCTTTATTTTCAATTCGATGTTTTACTTTCATCGGTATAAATATAGAATCGCCAACTTTGCATTCTTTAATTTTTCCATCAATAGTCACATTCCCAATTCCCTGAACTATAGTCCATACTTCCGATCGATTTTTGTGATATTGATAAGACAATCTTCCTCCAGGATCAACCTCTATGCTTTTCAGTTTATAATTTGGCTCATCATGTATAACAAAAAAACGTCCCCAAGGTCTTTCTTCTTTTTCCTTTGATATCATTTGTCCCTCGAATTAAATAAAATTATGTGGTCTTTATTTGAAATAAATTTTGAGGCTAAGTAAAACCCTACTTTCCTTCCAATTAGTTTTTCAATTTTCTCTTCTAACTGCGCTATATAGTTCATATTTAGATTTTGGCCTATTAAAAAAACCTCAATAAATCCTGAATCAATCCCTTTAGCATAATCACCAACTAAAATTATCTGATTCACTTTACCCATACGATCTAAGACTGTTTCAACAATATCCTCAATTCCTAAATGTTTTAAAACGACTTTTCTTAAGACATCATAAAGAGGATGCTTTGTATTGGCCTTATATTCGACTTTATTATTAACTTTTACTTTCTCTAAATATCCAGCACCTTGAAGATGGTTTAACTCCCTTCTTATGGAATTAGTAGATTCACCCATTTCAGATGCAAGTCCATTTAAATGTCCTCGATTTGCCTGGGAAATAAAAAACTTAATTAAGAGACGTAAACGTGTTTTTGAAGTTATAAGTTGTCCTAACATCTTTTAAAATCCGTTTATAGTAAGTATAGCTCCGCCATGTCTGTCACATACAAACGTATAACTCCTATACTCATAAAAATTAAATTAGTTTTTGTTTTTCTTTAGAGTTATTATCACTCCTAAGTCTTTTAATTCTAATCTAATTTTATTTTTTTCAATATCAACTACTGACCCACTCACTCCCTTAAATGGCCCCGCTTTAATTTTGTAGTTAGTATTTAATTTTGTTTGGTTTAGTGAAAAATCATCGTATAGATGATTTAGATGATTCTTCATTTGATCAATTTCTACGGGGCGAACTTTTGCTGGTTTACCTAACCAATATACATACCTAACTACTCCATTTACAGAAAAAACTTTATCTCTGTCTCTAGAGTTGAGTTTGACAAATACATAGTTTGGAAGTAATATTTTTTCAACTTTTTTCTTTCTATCAGAATATTGTTTAAGGGTCTTAAAAGTTGGACAATAAGCTTCAATATCGTTTGATAGCAGCCCCTCAGTTACTTTTTTTTCAAAATTTGTTTTTGTATAAAGGGCAAACCAGTTATCCATAATTTGCTATGTTAAACCCAACTATTTGGAAAAAAAATAGTTGGGATATTAATTAATTTATGAACAGATTCTATTATCAAGTAACAAATGTACTTGTTTTTAGTGTAAAATTCAAATTAATTACGAGTAATTTTTATTAATGCCTAAAATCATTTGCAATACTGCTCAAACAATTGAGAAGACTGTGAAAATCCAGAACTGATTGATTTTTCGAGTAAAGGGCATGCTCCCACAGGATCACCCAGTCTTATAAAAATTAATGCTTTTATATATTCACACTTTCCAGTATTAGGATTTAAATCATTAATTACTCTGTTTATTTGATCTAATGCCAGATAAAGATTACCTGTCATATAATTTGAAGTAGACGCATTCTCATAGTAAGCATAGTCAAGAGGATTTAGCTCTATTGCTTTTTTAAATTCTTTAGCTGCATTTAAATAATCTCTATTATTATAATATTCAAGGCCATTATTTGAAAATATTGCTGCCTTATTAATTTTGTCTTGTCCTAATAAAACTTGCCTGTAAAGTGCCTGAAATTCCTGATTGCCTTTGAAAATATTTTTTGCAATATTAGCTTTATCTACTAGAAAGTCTTCTCCAGGTGGATAAAAACTGCTAGCAATTATTAAATAATTTTTCCAGTTTATTTCTCTATTATTAATAGTTAAAAGGTCAAAGGCAGACTCTAGTGCCTCTTTGTCTCCTGTCTTACTAATTAAATTTAGATATCTAGAAGAGTGAAGATCATTGTTCGGAAGTCCAAAAAATGCTTTCCTCGCATAATATTTTGCGCTATCTAACTTTTCTTGTTTTTCAAAAATTTGACTTTTTAGAATCTCGCTGTAAAATAAATATGGATTCGCTGAAATTCCCTCATCAATTAAAGAAAGGGCTTTGTCATATTGTTGTGCATTAAAAAAATATCTAGCTTTGACAGATTTGATAGGAATAGTTGTTACCGTTATATTTGGGATATCAGGGACAATATTTTCGACTTGATTTAAAGGAATATTGTATTTGTTTGAATTAAAATCTTGAAGTAAAAACATCTGGCCTTTTAGAGATTTAAAAACTTGGTTTGTAATGTATAAGCTTGGAACAATTACAAAACAAGCAATTAATAAAAAAGCTTTATCTAACTTGTGATAGGCTAATACTTTGCTTTTTCTATAAAAATATTCTTGATAATACCCCATAATTAGTGAAATCACTACTGCCCAAACAACAAGTACTTGAGGTCTAGCGATTGGAAAATTCAGATTTGCATCAACTGAATAAACACCTAGAGAGATTAACAACAAGAAAACAAAAATTTTCTCATTTTGAGATATACTAGAAAAACGAATTAATCGATAAACAAACAAAACTGCTAAAAAAAATATCAATAAATAGAGTAAGAATCCCAAAATTCCTAATTCTGCTCCAAGTTGAATAAAATCGCTATGAGCATGATAAGGAACTACATACCCCTGAATATCCTTTGCATCATATTCTATCGATTTTAATTTCCAATTCCCTAGACCAACACCAAGTATAGGATTTGATCTCATATGCGTTAAAACATCCTCATAATAACGAAGACGTTGATTTACAGATCCATCATTTGTACTTAAAGAAATTGTTGCTGCTCTTGATATTGCATCAGCTCCTCTAGATGAAAGATAGAGCTGATTTACTAATATTGCTATTAATAAAGGCACTACCAAAAAAGCAATTCGCGTCAAGTGAGTTCTTTTTTTATCCTTATAAAAAAGCCAACCATTTAATAAAAGAAATCCGACAAAAATTACTCCAACACCAACAAAAGATGCTCGCGACTGTATCATTGAAAGACATAGGAAAGCTAAGAAAATCAATACGGTCAGAATTACTTTGTAGATCCTTTTATTTGTAACAAAAAATAAGAATAGAATGAATGGAATTTTAATAGCTAAAGAAAATGCTGTAATATTTCTGTTTGCTGTCACTCCTTTTAACTCACCTGATGAAATAACACCATTTGAAACAATCATATTTTGAGCTTCAACAATAATTGCATACACTTCAATGCTTGATATTAAAAATATTATCCAGCATATAAATTTTATTTTGTTTTCGAATGAGAATAAAAATATTCCCATAATTAAATACATTAATAATACATTTGCTTGCCTTGTTATATTTACAATAACCTCTATTGGGTTTATGGCATAGTAATAAGATAAGGAGGCCCATGCTATAAAAGCTATGTACGCTATTGACATTATCGATTTTAAAGTCAATAAAATAGAAGTTGAATAATAAATCCTGTTATAAGCTAAAAAGATAATGCTTAATCCATTAAGGACTGTCATTGCAAGCCATTGGGGAGCAATTTTATCGACGGCACTTAAATTAGGGATAAACCCAATTGATAAATAACATATAATAATTATTCCGGAAATAAATTTAGATACGTTTTGGGAATATTTTGCCATTTACATAGAGAGAGTCTTAGTTCAAACAAAATTGTTTGTATGTTCCTTGTGCTTCTTTAAAATTTAATTCTATTGCTTTTGAAATAAATTCACAACCACCTTTTAAATCTCCAATAGCTATTTTTGATATCCCTTGAATGTACTCAGATTTCCCAGTGCCGGGATTAAATCTAGTTATAACCTTTGAGGAGTAAAGCATCGAATTGCCATACTCTTTTAGTTGATAAAAACTAGCGGCAAGATTTTCAAAATATGAATATTCCATTGGATCTTCACTTATTGCTTTCATATATAATGATTTTGCTTCGTCAAATTGTTTGTTATTATAAAATGAAGATGCTTTTCTTGCTAATTCAACTCCCCTTTGAATATTGGTTGGTTTTATATGTGCTAATTTTCGTAAAATAAGAAAATTAGTATCGTTGGGAAATAATTCCACGGCACGATTAGTCAGTCTCATAAGTTTTTTATCTCCAGAACCTACAATATCAATATATGCTGTTATAATATTTTGCCAGTTTACAGAGGATTGACTTTCAATTAGTTGATTAGCGGCTTTTTCAATAGAAATAGTGTCTTTTTTTTGCATTGCTAATTTTACAAAATTAGCTACATGTAAACTATTATTAGGTAGACCAAAATACGCTAACTTAGAATAGTAATAAGCACTGTCAATCTGGCCTTTAGCTTGAAAAGCTCTACTTTTTAAATGTTCTGTAAAAAATAAATATGGATTAGCTTTACTACTACCTTCTAATACATCCAATGCCTTATCATATTGTTTATAATTTATATAGTATCTTGCCTTTATTGACTCAAGAGGAATTGTCGTAACAGAAACATTTGGTATATTCAATTCCATGTTATCAATTTGAGATAGCTTAGTAAAATATTTATTTGTATTATAGTCTCTAAGTAATAATGTCTGATTTATTAATGATCCATAAACTTTATATGATATAAAAAAGGTGGGTAAGCTTAGAATTAACATAATATATAACTTAATATTATTTTGAAACTTTACTTTTACAAAATCATCATTATTCATATTGTGATGATAATAATAGGAAATTAAGCTCAGAATTAACGTCCATATAACAATTACCTGTGGCCTTGCAATTGGGAAATTTAAATTTGCATCAATTAAATAAACTGAAAGGCTTAAAAGAGTCAAATAAATGAAGAGTTTTTGTTCCTGCTTAAGGCTAGGTTCTATGAGGATTCTTAAACAAAAAATTATAGCCAATATAAATATGCCCGAATAAAATAAAAAACCTATGATACCAAGTTCTGCTCCAAGCTGTAAAAAATCACTATGAGCATGATATGGAACGATATAACCCTGCATAGTATTTTTGTCATATTCAATCGATTTAAATTTCCAGTTTCCTAGACCAACACCAAAAATAGGATTAGATTTTAGGTGGGATAAAACATGCCCGTAATATCTCAGTCTTTGATTTACTGAACCATCATTCGTTGAAAATGAAATTGTTGACGCTCTTGAGATAGCATCAGCACCCTTAGAAGCAAAAAAAAGCTGATTTATAAAAACTGATAAGATTAATGGAATTATAACACTTAAGATAATTCTTAATTTGTAGTGTCCATTTTTTTGACTGAAAAATAAAAATGGGATAAAACATATTGCCAGTACAATTAATCCGATTGCTAAATATGAGGCTCTAGACTGTATAATTAATATTGCTGTTGTTGCTAACGTAATAATAACTAGACCTAAAACTTTTATTTTATCCAAACTTCTTTTTGTAATTAGGTATAAAACAAATGGAATTTTCATAGCAATTGAAAATGCTGCAATATTTCTGTTAGCTGTGACTCCTTTTAAATTTCCAGAAATAATTCCACCTTGTGTATTAATCATATCGATGGCTTGAAAAAAAATTGAGTATACTTCAATTGTAAGTATTAAAGTTAAAATCCAAGAAAAGAATTTTTCTTTATTATTTATAGAAATTAAAAGTATTGCCATATTGGTATACATAAAAAATACATTGAATTGTCTTGAAACGTTTACCAAAACCTCTGTTGAATTAATTGCGTAAAAAAATGACACCCCTCCCCAAAAAATAAAAAATGAATAAAATAAGGTTAACACAGATTTGAAGTGAATTGAAATTCTTGACCCATAAACATTTTGATTTTTCAAAATAAAAACACCAACTATTATATTTAAAATGCTCATAAATAGCCACTGCGGTGCTATTTTATCAATAGCTTCAAAATTTGGGATAAAACCAATACATAGGTACAAGATAAATACGATTGACTCGTAAATTGGAGGTCTATCAAATATGGGCTGACTTTTTTTGCTCATTTATTTGAATGATTTATGGCAAAGAAAGACATTTTTATATTCAAAATTGCTTTTTTAAATTCTTTTATATTTGGTGTATGGAATTATATATTGTTTTATCTGCATTATTTTTTTCAATTTCGTTTCATATAATTATTCAATCCATTTTTTTTCGCCTTAAGAGGTTTGATGATTTTAATCATAGGACTTCACACAATACTATAGCCACAAGGACTGGGGGAATTAGCATTTTTATTTCTCTACTATCAATTTCTATTATTCACTATTTTTTAAAAATAGAACTTTTTGACTATTCTCTTTTTATCCCATTATCTATACTTTTTATTATTGGTGTATATGATGATCTTTATCAGGCAGATTTTAAGCTAAAATTTTTAATGCAATTAATTGTTGCAAAAATTCTAATTGATCAAGGTTATGTAATCACAACATTTCATGGGTTTTTGGGAATCTACGAAATACCATGGATAATATCGCAGCTAGTTACCGGAATCGCTTTTATTGTAATTGTAAATGCTTATAATTTTATTGACGGCATTGATGGTCTTGCAATAAGTGAAACTTTAAAAAATCTTTGTTTTTTTCTTTATTTATTTCCGTCAAATGATCAGTTTTATAAAATATCCTATATTCTACTTTTTGTTTGTATTCCCTTTTATTATTTTAATCTCAAAAGACGGAAGAAAGTTTTTTTAGGAGATGCAGGGTCACTTTTCCTTGGAGGAATTAATATTGTATTACTACTGCATTTATTTAATCCTTCAGTAAAGATTAATTCCCCAAATGAAATCAATAGAATTCTGCTAACGTTTACATTATTAATTTATCCACTTATTGATTTGGTTAGAGTTGTAATTATAAGATTAAAAAATAAAAAATCGCCTTTTACAGCTGATCAGAATCACCTACACCATTTAGTCGTAAACAAAGGACTTAGCCATATAAAAGCTTCCCTTTTTATAACAATAATTGGAACACTATTCGTTTTTATAGCACTTTTTCAATAAAAAACCCTCTCAGGACGAGAGGGTTTTAAGTTGATTAGTAATTACTAGTCGAAATAAAAATTGTTACGGTGTTGTAACAAGACCTAATTCATTTTTAGTAGTTACCCCACCAGCACTATCAGTCGCGTCGTCCACAGTATTTTCAGTTGCATCGAGTCCAGCTTCAGCAGCAGTATCTGCATCTAAAGCAGCAGATAATGTGCTTGTTGTTGTACCAGAGTCAATTGTAACGACATCTACATCCATATCGTAATTAATAGATGGATAACCTGTAGTGGCAGAAGCGCTTCCTGAAGCTGTTCTGTCAGTCTGAGCAGCATAAGCCTCAATAAATGTTTTGAAGGCAGCCAATTCAGTTGATTGTATTACAGCTTGTGCATATGGTGTTGTCTCAGAACCAGCGACAGCTTTATTATAGTTACCAGTAAGAGCGTTTCCAGATAAAGTTACTGTAACAGTAGCTACTGGTTCAGCTAAAACAGTCGATGATGGAGGTGTAACAGATGCCAACTTATCGTTGTTTACAAGTTTAACAAGTTTAACCTTTGTTAATGAACTCATATCAAGTGCAGTAATTTTAGTTACACCGCTTACAGTAACTGTAGCTGCTGTATCACCTGAAATAAACGTATGTCCAAAATCAATACTTGTTATTGTTGAAGTATTAGCAACTGTAAAGTCTGTAATCTGTCCTACTGTTGTAAGTGATGCCAATTTTGGCGCAGCTGTTACAGAAAGTGTGTTAACTACTCCATCCACTGAAAGGGTCGCTAATTTTGCAGAAGCAGCAGTAACAGTTACTGCATATGCAGTAGACTTAGTTCCTGCTACAGTAATATCTGCAGTCGTTAAACCTGGGAATACACTTAAATTTAAACTAGAGGCCTGAGCAGAAACTGTTAAGCCTGTTAGTGTTGGTGACTTAGTATAATTTGCAGGTGTTGCTACACTTTTAACATTAATTACAGCAGTGTCAGAAGTAGTGACTGACTGAGCATCAACAAACAATGGAGCATCGAATGTTGTTGCTGCTGAAGCACTAATTGGAGAACCTTGATTAACAAGTGCTGGAAGGCTAGCAAGAGTTACTCCATTTATACTAAGAGTACCTGATGCAGTTGCCAAAACACCTAAATTAATAGCTTTAGCAGGATTAGTTAAAGTAACACCTGGACCAATAGTTTTAAGTGCTCCAAAATGACCTTCGGAACCAGTATCATTATTATTTAGTGTAAGGGTTGCTGTAATAGAAGGCAAACTGTTAGCAAACACTTTACCTGTTGGAGATACCTTGATTGATAAAGCACTTGCAAGTGCAGAATCATATCCCCAAGTAAATGTACCAGCCTTGGTAGC
>MDTG01181745.1_pt1 | contig 12123 bp, 5 predicted proteins | sample 811421 | NCBI WGS metagenome assembly MDTG01 (sample SAMN05326645, study PRJNA326480) | marine metagenome | isolation source: seawater | place: Pacific Ocean: South East | collected 2011
ACAATTCACCTTCTCTGGTCAATCAAATGCAAGTTTAGTTTACGATGCATGGGCATCTGGGGAACATGATTTAAGACTTCAAGTAGTTGATCAAGATGGTAACATAATAACTACAATACCGTTGCCAACTTATGTACTAAAACCAGCATTACAAACTCCATCGATAATTTTGGCATTAAATGCACCTCAACGCATTGAAACAGGTGATGAATGTACAATTTCTAGAATATTTTCGGATGAAACAGGCCCACGATATGGAGCTACTGGCGTTAGAACTTTTTCTGGAGCGCCTTTCACAGTTCTTGATTCACAAAATTCACTAGATTGCTCTCATTGGCCAGCAGGCGATTATATTTTGAAAGAGGCTTATCGTAACGATCTTGGTCAAACTAGTGAAGATTGGCTCAATATTACAATTTACAATAGACCTGCACCGGACTTTTCTCTGTTGGTAAGTGGTAATGGAAATTCTACAGATACTGAGTGTAAGGTGATGTTAAAACAAGTTGATGAGGATATTGATTTCAGCCCATTCCAAAAGATTTGGCGGATTCAAGGTTCACAGGTTGAGGGCGATATCGGAGATGAACTTGATTGTTCTACCCTGCCTGCAGGAGTGCATTTGATTTCATTAGAAGTGATCAATAATGAATTAATTAGTGCAATTGATGGCATCAATATTGTTAGGGTACCTGGAGTTGATTTAACAGAAGAACAGAAATCCACAGCACCGTCTCGTTCATATGGAGAAGATACTGAAACAGAATCAGTAGGTTGGATTTCAATTGGCGTTCTTGGTTTAGTTGTTGTAATTCTGTCTTATCTTATTCTTGTTAGGGTCAAAGATGATCAAGAAACCTTGCCGATGCGTGATTTAGGGCCAACCCCAATGATTCTTTCTGATGGCTCTCCAGACGCTGAAGGATTACCCACAACTAAAGATGATGAAGGAGTATTATGGCGCCAACACCCAGATGGAAATCACGATTGGTGGGATAATGAACTTCGAATTTGGGTTAGGTGGTGAAATACCTGGATTTAGGAAGTTTCACTATCGGCGAATTGATTGCGATTTTCATTATTTCAATAGTCATTATTGTTATTGCTAGATTTTATTATGTCTGGTTTACAAGAATAAGACCAAGAGTTCCTAGCACTGAAGCGGATTGGAATACAGATTGTGAGTTTCAATCCAAGGCAATTATTGAAGAACATCACATTACGTTTACCAAAATCAGGGATTTTACTTGGCGAACCACAAGAGATAGAGATGAAAAGTGGGATGATAATGTAAAATTTGATTTGCGGGAAATCAAAGATGTTTGGTTTATCGTTGATCATTTTCACAAAATTCACGGATTAGCACATACTTTTTTGAGTATTGAATTCAATGATGGAAGGTGTATATCTATTTCATTTGAAGCAAGACGAGTGAAAGGTAAGAGGTATCACCCTTGGAAGGGATTATGGCGTTCTTATGAGTTGTATTTGTTGATTGGATATGAGAGGGATTTGCTTGGTTTGAGGACTAATGCAAGAGGAAACAAAGATTTCCTTTTTCGCGCGGTAACTCCTCCAGGAAAAGACCGACAACTATTACTTGCAATTGCCCAAAAAATGAATCAATTAAGTGAAACTGCAGAATGGTATCACTCATTTTTCACGACTTGTAACACTTCTATTGTCAAAGTAGTCAATAAAATCACACCAGGCAGGATACCGTTTATTTGGCGTAATTTTCTACCAGGATATACACCAAAAGCTGCCTTTAAATTGGGTTTAATCGAAGATTGGGGCGGCTTAGAAAAAACATTACAAGTTGCTAGAGTCGATGAATTAGCCAAAGATTGGGATGGAAAATCAGATTACTCAACTTTCATTAGGAAACATATGCCTAATTCATCGGTTGACAAAAACCAATAAATTGCCATCGCTACAACTTATCATTAACTTTTCAGCAACTGCTACATTGTGTAAACCAATAGAACTTGGACTTAATTCAGCGTCATTGATTTCCCATTTACCGCCCGATAAATTTACTCCAAAACTTTGTCCAATACTGAATACTGAAAACTCTTTTTCTAATTCTATAGAGCGAGCCATTGGATTTGATTTATTGACTGGAATTACTATACAATCATCAAGATGTAGTGTAGTGTTAACTTGACATTCGAACAAGGAAAAATAGTTGGCAAATTGATGGTCTGAACGACCTCCGTCCACACCAATAATTTCGATAGATTGTGGAGATAAGCTTTGAGCAAACGAGATTGCTTTACTTAGATCATTGTTTTGCTGATCTAATATTTTGAAAATTTCAGTGTTTTTACTTTTGGCATATTGTAATGTTTCTTCACCAATACTATCCATGTCTCCAATTAAAAAATCAACTGCAATGTTGCTTTCTACACAATTTTTCATAGCCCCATCACAAGCGATAATAAAATCTGATTTTCCAATTAATTCAGACCATTTTGTTAAGTCTTCAAGTCGAGCATTACCAATAATCAATATCTTCGACATGATATTTGGAAAAGGTCTAGGTTTGTCAATAATACTGCTAAATCTTTAGTTTGACCCCCATAGGGGGTCACAGGGATATTTTAGACAATGGTTTTCAACCATCAGAATATCGGTTAACTATGGCGAGTGGTTCTTCATCAAAAAACTCGCTATCTGCGAAATTGATTGTTTTGTTACTTATTTTACAATTGGTTAGCATATCTGTAGGAGGTAATGCAACAGATAATTCTACTTCATTAGTGGATGGAAAAGGAGAATTTAACAGCCAGTCTTTGTCGGATTTAGACCTAGATTTTGGTTACGATATAGCGGGCGAATACATCGATTTTGATGATATTAATCAAGGTCAAATTCGTTATGAATCCGAATTGGATGCCTATAGTAATCAAGTCTTACAAGATTCTGTTTCTGGGACGCCAATTGCCACTGATGTTACAATTTCAAACCAGCAAGAAATAAATGCATGCTGGGTTAATCAAGAGGGTTCAATACAATATTATTGGGCCAATATTGAAGGAGCTACAAAATTGATACAAGTAGATGAGATTCTTGGCTTAAGTGATGGAGTATCGGTTTTTGATTGTTCAGTTTCAGTTAAAGAAAACGGTCGTGCTAGTATGTTGTACACCAATGGGACCGATCTAAAAGCCGGTCAAATCGCTTATGCAAGCTCATTATACTCCAATGGAGATCAATGGCATACAAGAACAATACTTGAAGATGTTAATGTCACAAATGTAGAATTAGCCATCACACCTGAACAATTTGAATGGGGTGTTTTCAGAGATGATAATGGTGCGTTGTATAGAGTCAATTATACCGGCGTATTTTGGGTGACTGGATTAATTGATGCAGGCCCAGTTGGTGAGGATTTTGAGCTTGAAATAAATTCTGCTGGCGACGTCTATTTGATGTATACAAAAGCAAATCAGGCAATACTTCTAACTATTTCAAACGGACAACATTCGGAACAAATAATTGCTGACTCTGAAAATTTACATCATGATATTGGATTAACAATGGATGACTTTGATCTTATACAACTATTCACTTCGACTATAGATGAAAATCAAACAACAATTAGCATTGAAAGGTCTTTAGCCAACGAAAATAATCAACTCAGTTCAAGTCCTAAATTATCAATTCTTAGTGATTTATCCGATACGTCTTCAAGTGTTGTTCTATTTGCTGATTTCAATGGAGACTACTTTGATGATTTAGCATATTCCGAAGCAGATGGCAACACACAGATGCTGACAGCAAACGGCCGTGTATCTGTACATTATGGTTCACAAGATGGTTTAAGCCCAATTGCTAATTTGACGTGGGAGGGTGCTATTGATTCACAAATGTTAGGAAATGGCTTGGCTGCGGGAGATTACAATGGTGATGGCTTTGATGACTTGGCTATTGGCTCGCCTGGAGCAAGCACAAATGATGGCCTAGTTCAGTTTGCTTTTGGTTCTTCAGCAGGTCTTTCTACCTCTCTTGAAGAAATTGGTGGAATTTCCTTGCCAACAGTATCAGGTGATAAATTCGGTTACTGCCTTGAGACAGTTGAGGATTTGAATGCCGATGGGCATGATGAGATTTTAATTTGTTCAATTGATTATGAATTATCATCTGATACCGGAAAAGTTGAGTTATTTTTCGGTGGCAGTAGTGATGGAACTTGGACAAAAATGGGTAGTCCAAATCAAATGTTACAAGGTAGTAATTTCGGCCAATCCATTTCAGCGGATGGAGACCTCAATGGCGATGGTCTAAATGACCTAGTTATTGGCAATACAGGGACACTGCAAGATAGTTCGGGATATTCTTCTGTTGAGGTAAGATATGGCTCTAATACAGGCTTTGAGTCTACTCCAGACCGTTCCTATCAATCAATCTCTCCTGGCACATTATTTGGCTATCAAGTGCAAATTGTTAATGATTTGAATAATGATGGTTATGATGAATTATTTGTCTCAGAGCCATACAATACTTCAGTTTCATTTAACAGTGGAGATGTTTGGGTGTTTTATGGTAATATCAGTGGGGTGGCAGCAACTCCAGAATATCGTATGAACGGTGATGCAAATGACTTGTTAGGGCTAAATTTTGCTTCAGCAGGTGATACCAATGATGATGGATTTAATGACATGTTTATCACTCGAAATGGTGGATTTGATCAAGGCAAGGTAGAATTAGTTCTTGGTTCAGCTGAGTTGATTGATGGTTCCAGTTATTTTGTCGCCGGCGGGGCTTCAAGTTTTGGCCAGGCAATTTCAAATCATGGTGATTCGGATGGAGACGGATTGTCCGAATTTTTCTTTAATTCACAATCGGTGGATGAATCACAAACAGTTTTTCTAAATCTTGAATCTTATAGTAGAAAATTGTTTGATGTTAGTGAGGTTACACTCTCAGGGGAGTCATTAAACGGTAAGATTCAATCTTCGTCGAATGGCAATCCGCGGCTAATTTTTGATTTGCAAAATACTACAGATATGATAGTTCGAACTCAAATGATGTCCTTACAAAGCGATTCACAATCTAAATCTTGGATCACACAAGATGTTATTGCTGAACATTCATCATTTAACCTCGATACCAATTTTGAATTAACTTCTTCTGGTTCACCAGTGATTCTGTATAACTCTGATGACTTAAAAATTAGAACTTATTCAGGCTATACAGGAGTTGAATCAGAGATAATAACTACTGCTGGAGATGTTGAGCATATCTCATCAGTCACTGGTTTATCTGGGGAATCTTACATTGCTTACTATTCACCGGGCACAAATAAATTGTATTTTAGTGAACTAATCGAAACTGGATGGAGTGAGCAAACCGTGGCAATAGATGCTAATATCTCTTCACCATTTTCTCTAATGGTTAATAACTCAGGTAGCCCAGTAATAATCTACCTTGACGATGTTAACAAAGAATTGAATGTAGCAACGTTTGACTTATCATGGTCGGTAACAAACATTACCACTTCAGGTTTGGTGAATTCCACATCATTTTCTAGTTTAATTGATTCCAACGACAATATTGTGATAAGTGCAATGCTTGATGATGGTATCTCTAACAATTTGAGTGAAATTACCATCAATGGGTCAATAATTGAGTCGACATTTATTTCTGTTGAGTCCGATGTTGCCACGAATCTATCTTTGATAATTGATGATGATAATGGACTGATACTTTCTTCCTTGACTTCAAGTGGAAGTTTGATTGTTTATGAGAAAGCTAATAATTCAGAAATATGGAATTCGATACTATTGCCACAACCACAGCAAGTTGGAATAGCAAACACTATCCAAGCGATTGGTGGAGATGTACCAATAATCGCGGTAAATAGTGAATTAAATACAATCTATGCCAAAATATCAGGAAATTGGCAAGTGATAGGCGACTCATTTGGCTCTGAAATGGAAGAGTTCACAATAATGAGTGCAGATAACCACATTTTTGTTCTGTCAAGAGAGATGGAAACTAATTCGATTATTTGGAGTTCCATGGAATTTACTCAAGGCAAGAATACTGATGAATCATGGCATAAATCAAAAATCAAAGGTGTTCTTGCCGATGATGGCTTTGACACCTCTATTGGTAATGGCAAAATATCATTTTTCTCAAAGTCTTCTTCGAATAACTTCATTTCAAATATTGAATTTTTCATAGATAGTGATAATGATCATATTTTTGATTTAATAGATGAACTAAATAACACTCCAAATCAGTGGTCTGATCAAGATGGTGATGGTTATGGAGATAATATTCATACTCCACTAAGTGATGATTGTCCAACTCAGTCAGGAACTTCATCAATTTTGATTTTAGGATGCTTTGACGCTGATGGAGATGGCTATGATGATTTAACAGATGACTGTAATACAGGTTTCGGCCATTCATGGCTTGGGCGCTATGGTTGCACTGATTTCGATCAAGATGGTTGGGTAGATTGGAATTCACTATATCCATTTGGCGATATTTTCAGCTCTAATTGGAAACAAGCATTTGATTCTGATGGGGACTCTTACGGTGATAATCATGGACCAGATTGTTGCGACACATGGTATGATGATAATGCACCACCTGGAGATGAATTCCCATTTGACCCTAAACAATATACCGATTATGATGGTGATGGCTATGGTGATAATTCATCAGATTTCATTGGCGGTGATGCATGTAAATACGATTATGGAACCTCATTCATAGATCGCCTAGGATGCCAAGATAGTGATGGTGATGGCGCCTCAGATCCTAGTAATTTGTGGAATGAATCAATGGGTGCAGATTTGTGGCCTAATGATTCTACTCAATGGATAGATTCAGATGGTGATGGCTATGGTGACAACAGTTCTGATGGCGCAACTAATCCTGATTACTTCCCAAACAATATTGCTGCAGTTAATGATTCAGATAGTGATGGATATCCAGATAACTTTACTGCCTTCTATGATGGTTCTAATTCTCAAGGTTTACAAATTGATGGGTGTCCATTAGTCGCTGGAAATTCAACAAATCCATTCTATGGTTGTATTGATTCTGATGGTGACAATTATCGAGATATTTACACATTTGATATAAATCCAACAACTGGTCTTCGAGAAAATCAAACTGGAGATGCCTTCCCATTAGATCCAAATCAGTGGTCTGACACAGATGGCGATGGTTTTGGAGACTTCCAAGGAGGGGAATCAGCAGATATCTGTCCAAATGCCCCCGGAGTAATCAATGGGACATTAGGAATAGGCTGTCCTTTAATTGATGGAAATGATGATGACGGAGACTTTGTAATTAATGAAATAGATATTTGTCCAGGGACACAATTTGGTTTAATTGTGGACTTGAATGGTTGTGCTACAAATCAACTTGATTCGGATTCTGATGGTGTTACCGATGATATTGACATTTGTCCAGATACTGCTGCCTTAGATTTGGCTGATGCGGATGGTTGTAGTCAAGTTCAAAGAGAAGTAGATGATGATTCAGATGGAGTGTATGATTATCTTGATTTATGTCCCAATACGCCAAATGGCGAAATTCCAGACTTAGATGGTTGTTCACTTTCTCAAAAAGACTCTGATAATGATGGAATAACTGATGACACAGATGTTTGTCCCGATACTCCGGAAAACTATCCGGTACTGGCAGATGGTTGTACTGATGAAACTGCTAAAGAAATAGATTGGGACGATGATGGTTATTCTGGTGATGATGATGAGTTTATGTTTGATCCATCCCAATGGACTGACACAGATGGTGATGGATATGGTGACAATGCTGAAGGCGTAAATGGGGATAAATGTCCACAAGTTAGTGGTAATTCTACCGAAGACCGTTTGGGCTGTTTAGACACTGATGGAGACGGTTATTCTGATGCGACTTTTGATTTCCGTGGATCACCAAGCGGAACTGCTGACTTTGATCCAAATGATGCTACACAGTGGCGAGATAATGATGGTGATGGCTATGGCGATAACGCTACTGGTTTAAACCCAGACTTGTGTCCTAATACCAATCCTCTTTATCGTACATCGGTCGACTTATCTGGATGTGCAGCAAATGAACGAGATACAGATGGCGATGGCGTAGTAGATAGTTTGGATAATTGTCCAACAGCAGCCAAAGGTATCAATGGTTACTCAGATGGTTGCCCAATTGAAAAGCAGGATGAAACAGGCCAGTCAGTTGAAATACTTGGCTTATCAATAATCTGGTTTATTGGAATTGTAGTGGGGATTGTTTTATTGCTTGCATTAATTGTAATTTTGCGTAACAGGGGGCTAGATGACGAAGATTGGTATGATGATGAGGAGGATGACGATGATTATTATGAAGAAGACAGATTATCTTTCTTAGACACGGCTCGTAATAGGCAAACAATAGCGCAGCCAAGTGCACCGATTAGGCAACAAATTTCTGGCCCAATAGGATCGCCTATTCCTAGAGGAGGGCCTACACAATCTCCTCCTTCAAGAGGAAACGCTCCAACATCAGGGCCGCCAAAATTCAATCGCGATAGACCAACTCCATCTAGTTCAAAGGCTAGTGGTAAGAAAGTCTCAAAGAAGGTCACAACAAGTGAAGGTCAAAAGAAAGTCCGCAGGGCAATTGTTGAGATAGAAGAGGACATTTTCGAGAATATTGAACAATCATCTATTGATGAAGCGATTGCTGATTTAAACGATGTTTCATTTGATAATGAAAGACAAATATTGATGTATTTGCAAGGTAAAGGTTGGAATGCACCTCAATCTCGAGCAATAATTAACCTAGCAAAAACTAGGTCTCGATAATTGAAATAGGTATTACTTTTCAAAGATGAGTCGACAGCGGAACTTGACGGAGGGAAATAGATGACAGAACAAGTGTTTGAAGGCGCATCTCTTCCAGAGGGGATTGAAGTCGATGAGACCTCAGCCTATTTCGGCATTACCAAGTCATCAGATATCGTTCATCAGTTGATGTCAATGGATAGAGATCAATCGATAGTTGAATTCTTTGGTATGGTCTCAGATATTGTGTTAAAACCAGGTGATTTTGATTTTGAAGAAGCTAGTAAAATTCTTAATTGCGAGGGGGGTGAGATTTATTTCTTGGTTTCTGGACATCTTGGTTTGATGAGTTTTTCAGACCCAATTCTACACTATCTTGGACTTCCTAACTCACTTGGAGAAGATTCTCCTAATGGGAAGCCTACCATTGGAGATATGCAATTTGAATCTATAAAACGATTAGCAGACCCGATGAACATCTTGAAAGTATTAGCTATTGCTCAAACAACAGGTGGATCAGATGAAGTGATGAAATATTATCTTACAATGTCTAAGATTTTACAAGATGTAAATACTAATTCAACACTTTTGGCCGAAATAGCAGAAGAATTTGATGCCTCATTAGATGTAATTGGCCATGCAATTCCTATCTCTAACCTAGCTAATTCAACAATAGATATATCTGATATTTCTTCTACTCCAAAAGTAAAGCCTGAACCAACTAGTATTGAAAGTGAATCTAAACCAGTAGAAAATGTACCGATTTCTACTACAAAACCAGTTGATTCAATTCCTAAGATGGAACAAACAGTATCTGTGCCTCTGCCAGGTAAACCTTCACCAATCAAGGAGGAGCCTGTTGAAGAAATACAAGAGGTAGTAGTTGATGCTAAAATTACTGATAGAAAGGCAGCTAAAGTCACTGACAATGCCTTTGAAGGGGCATTTGGCATGGCCCAGCCTGGTTTAGAAGATGTAGTTGAAGCAGTTGAAAAAGCTGAGACAAATGAGACCGATGTTGTTTCTGAAGAGTCAATTGAGGAACAAACCACAGCAACCTCCAATCTTCAAGAAGAAGATGCACAAGGCCCGGTTGAACATATTGAAGAAGAGTCTACAGAGGAACCATTTGTTAGTGCAGCAGAGATGTTTATTCAATCCGATACAGATGATGATGGAACATTATCTGTTGAGGAATTAGCTGATGCTACCGGATTATCTATTGAGGACTCTAAAGAATTGCATAAAGAAGCAGACAAAGATGATGATGGCAAGATGTCATTATCTGAATTTGTTGCTTCATCAGCAGCAGAAAAAGTGGCTGCTAATCTACCAAGGCCAGTTGCACCAGTTAGAAAACCAGTAAATCGAGCCGAACCAAAACCAAACCAACAGCAGAATCTCCCACAACAAAATCTTGCACCTCAACCAGTTGTTAGGTCACAACCTATCAATCAAACACCTCCTCAAATGCCACAACAACAGGCGTGGAATCAACCGGTACAGCCGACAATTCGCTCAGGAGTAAACTGTCGAGGATGTGGAATTGGTATTGACCCATTTTGGCGTTTTTGTCCTATTTGCGGTAGTCAGAATCTAAACTAATCAATTTCTAAGATGAATTCTCCGTCTTGTAGAATTTGCGAATCATCTAACCAAACACTAGGTTTCGTTAATACTCCTGGAATATGTATCCCAACAGCAGATGAGCCGCCAAGAGCAGTATTATCACCGATTGAGAAATAACAAGTACCTAGACGTTTTTCATCTTCAAGTACATTGCCACCCATTCTAGCTTGGTCATTCATGCCAAAACCGAACTCAGCAATAGTCCAAACATTTTCTCGATCTTTTGAACGTAATTTTTTCGCAACTTCTCCAAATTCTTGTCGAATATTTGCTGCTATTTGGCCACCTTTAACATCGACTACCATTCCATTTTCGATTTGCAATTCTATCTCTTCATCCAATAATGTTGAGTCCCAAGAACCATCAATAATCAAAATCCCGTTCATTGTGCCTTCGCGCGGCATGATAAATGCCTTACCAGCCGGAAGATTAGTCAGCATTCTAGGACGATTACAAATACCGTTATCATCTAATTTCCATTCTCGCCAATTGACCTCAAAGGTAATATCAGTACCTTGCTTTGATTTTACATTGACAATTCTTCTTCGACGGAAATGAGGTCCAAGATTACTGATTCGTTTTTTGATTTTGTTAAAATCTGCAGCCATTCCACCATGGGTAAACATCTCATTGGTAATTCCTGGCATTGTCGCAACTCTAGCACCATCTCTAAGTGCTTGTCTAATGGCTCTCGTGTGAGTTAGAGAATACTTGGTTGGAGCTAAAACAACTTGTTGCTGACGCATCAAATTTGCAACGGGTGCGGGTGGCTCTTCTCCATGATGTTTTGCTTTGGGCATTACAATTAACAAAACTCGTTCTGATTTATTGATAGTCGCTTCATGGAGTACTTTACCAATTTCTCCAGTAGTTGGGTCGCATACAATTAGAACATTTTCACCACGTCTAATATCCATACATGTTTCGACAACCATTTTTGCTGATGCAGAGAGCAATTCCTCTATTGATTCCTCATTAGTAAGCACCTGAACGGTCTTTTCTTTGTTATCAGAACCGATGACTGAATCAACAATTTCATCTAGGTCCTCATCAGGTTCTGTGCGAGTCTCCTCAGGATTATCCTGCTTTTTCCTCGCCATGATTAACTGCATATCTCTTGAGGTCTTGAATGTGTGTGCTACATTACAGGATTTCAAGTTATAGGTTACCTTATTGAGGGTGTAATAAATCAGGTAATCATGGCGAGTTATGAGTTGTTTATAGAGCGAGTAAAAGATATTCATAAGATAGGTGCAATACAGGGTCATTTAGGTTGGGATCAAGAAACCATAATGCCTGCTAAAGGTGGTAAAGCAAGATCAGAAATAATGTCTTGGTTAGCCAAAGAGCAACATGTAAGGGTAACCAATGAAAAATTTGCTGAGATGATTAGTGAATTAGAGGCGGATACAACGCTTACTGAAGATCAACGTGCCAATGTTAGAGAGGTGAGGAGGCGCTACGATAAAGCAGTAAAACTACCATCAGATTTTGTCGCAGAATTTGCATTAGCAAGGTCGCAAGCATTGGTTGCTTGGCAAGAAGCAAGAGCAGAATCAGATTTTTCAAAGTTCAAACCTCATCTTGCCAAACTAATTTCAATGACCAATCAAAAGATAGATTTCTATGGCGTAGAGACAACACGTTACGATGTCTTACTTGATGAATTCGAATTTGGAATGAAAGTTAGCGATTATGA
>MDTG01288775.1_pt1 | contig 12123 bp, 8 predicted proteins | sample 811421 | NCBI WGS metagenome assembly MDTG01 (sample SAMN05326645, study PRJNA326480) | marine metagenome | isolation source: seawater | place: Pacific Ocean: South East | collected 2011
GGGTTGCGCGGATTATGGGTGACACAAACAATCGTGCCGAATTGTGCCAAATTTCAATCTTATTGGTCGCCGTCTCCGGATTCTATTTCCTGCTGATACCAACGGGAATTGTTGATCCGGAGGGCATGAGCGTCGCCCAAGGACTCCCACCAAGCTTCTCGGCGCGTCTTGTAGCCGCCTTAGCGACCGGATTGTTGCTGGCCCGATGCGGACAACTTGTCTTATCTGGTCGATCCGGTGCGTCAGATATGACTGACCGTACGGATGCAATTCCGGAGATTTCCGGAGGCTCAGCCGATAGAATAGAGGGACCCCCAGTTCGTGGAATTCTGAGCATGACGGCCGGGCTTATCTTTGCCTACGTCATAGTCCCAATGATCGGTTTTTTCCCGGCTGGATTCTTGTTGCTTGTCGTATTGCTGATGGTGTTGGGAGAAAAGCGCCCACTCTTTCTTGTTTTGCCGCCAATAGTTGTAACAACGATGGTTTGGGCTTTGTTTGAGCAACTCCTTTCAATCCGTCTTCCCGACGGCTACTTATTCGTCGGGTGATAGGCCGATGGATTTAATTCTCGAAGGCCTGGCGTTATCTCTGACCCCAGAGAGCTTGCTGGCGATTTCCATCGGTGTCGCGGCCGGACAAATTCTTGGCGCAATCCCTGGGCTAACGGCGTCCATGGCCGTTGCGCTATTGATCCCATATTCGTTCTATTTTAGCCCTTGGATCGGCATTCCTATGCTCTTGGGAATGTTTAAAGGATCTTTTTTCGGCGCCAGCACCACGGCCATCCTAATCCGCACCCCCGGCACTCCGGCCGCCGCTGCGACGGTGCTCGACGGCTATCCCCTGGCGCAAAAAGGCAAAGGCGCCAAGGCGATGAAAATGGCGCTATATTCTTCCGTATTCGGCGACACTTTTAGTGACATCTGCCTGATCTTCTTTGCCAGTCTTTTGGCTCTGGTTGCGTTAAGCTTCGGACCGGCAGAGTATACGGTCCTGATTGTTTTAGCACTTGGCTCGCTGGGCATGTTGTCCAGCCGCCCAGCATGGAAAGGTATCGTGACCATGCTGATGGGTGTCACCGTCGGCATGATCGGTCTTGATCCCATCACCGCGACGGAACGGTTGACGTTCGGCAATCCGGAATTGGAAGAAGGGATCGGTCTTATCCCCATGTTGATTGGGTTCTTGGCTGTGTCAGAAGTATTTCGTCAAATGGACGACTCGACCGATGAATTATCTGGACGCGCGATTCATTTTTCATCCAAGCGCGAGGACAATCGCGTCTCCTGGCTCGAGTTCCGAGGGTGCATACCCGTACTGTTTCGATCTTCGACCTTGGGAACAATCATCGGCGCCATGCCGGGGCTCGGAGCCACCGTTGCTGCGTTCATCGCCTATGGTGAAGCCCGACGCACATCGAAGAAACCGGAGGAATTCGGTAAGGGTTCGCTGGAGGGTATCGCGGCACCAGAGGCAGCCAACAATGCGGTATCAGGCTCCAATTTGATCCCGTTGCTGGCCTTCGGAATTCCTGGCGATATTGCAGCGGCTTTGATTCTCGGCGCCTTTATGATTCAGGGGATTAACGTAGGGCCTCTGGCATTCTCCCAAAACCCAGTTCCGCTCTATGCCATTTACGGTGCGCTGATCCTTGCGAACTTCATGAACCTGGTCCTGGGCTTCGGCCTGGTGCGTGTTTCCAGATTTGTATTCAAAGTGCCACGCCGAATGCTTTTGGCTAGCGTTCTCGTCATCGCCTCAGCCGGCAGCTATGCGCTGCGTGGATCAATATTCGACATCCAATTGGTTTTCATATTCGGGGTCCTTGGCTTCATTATGATGCGCTACGGGTTTCCAACAGTGCCGCTGCTCATCGGGTTCATATTGATGCCGCTTTTGGAGGAAAACCTGCGAACCGTTTTGTTGCTGGCTTCCACCTACGACGAAGGCATTCTGTTTGTCTTCAAACGTCCGGCCTTCCTCGCCATGACGGCACTTCTCATTTTAATTGGGAGCTATATCAGTTGGCGGCGCAGGAGACATCGCCGCGCCGGGTTGACGACAACTAGTCCCTAATTCTGGAAAATCTATTATGACCAATTCATCACAAAATCCTGATCGACCGTCCTTCGCAATCATCAATGGCAAGACCATACCGTTCGAAGATGCGAAAATCTCAATAATGGCTCCGGGTCTCACTTTTGCCGTAACCGTTTTTGAAGGTTTAAGGGGATACTGGCGTAGGGACGAAAGTCAGTTGTACGTTTTCCGCATGGAGGATCATCTAAAGAGACAAGAATTCTCAATGAAACTCATTGAACTTGATGATCCGCCTTCTGCTGAAGACACCGGAAACCACATTATTGACGTATTACGCACCAACAAAATGCGCGAGGACTGCTACATTCGCACGCAGGCCTATGTAGATGACTGGGGCGACATGATCGCGACAGGCCCTGTCAGCAGTTCCGTGATTTGCCGAGCGCGAGCGCGAGTTGATACCTTCCAGACAGGCAAGGATTTCGTGGTCGTCAGTTGGCGACGGAACGCGGATGACGCGAGCCCGCCGCGCATAAAAGTCAGTGCCAACTACTTGAATAGCCGGCTGGCAGGATTGGAAGCCAAACGATCCGGTGCTAGTGCCATTATTCTTAACCGCGACGGTACGGTGAGCGAAGGGCCCGGCGGCTGCCTATTCCTGTATCGGGATGGGAAACTCATCACGCCGACCATTAACGATGGGATTTTGGAGAGCATTACGCGTGACACCGTGCTGACATTGGCCGCCGATATTGAGTTGGATGTTCAGGAACGCCGAATTGGCCGAACAGAACTGCACCTAGCAACCGAAGGGTTCTACTGCGGCACAGGCCAGGAGATGACGCCTATCAATTCAATCGATGGAAAGCCCCTAGGCGATGGAAAGCCTGGCCCTATCACAAGAATACTTCAGGCTGCCTATGACGATCTCGTTCGTGGTCGCAATGACAAATACCTGCATTGGTTGAAACCGGTTTGGCCAGCGAAAGCCGAAGAGGGATAAGGGATGACCGCAAAAAGATTGGACCCTGTTCGTCTAGGCCTGATTTGGCGCCGGATGGACGGCATCGTCGACCAGGTTGCAGAGACTTTTGTCCGAGCCGCGTTTTCCGTAGTCGTTCGTGACAATTACGACATGGCCTTCAGCCTGTTCGATGAGCGGGGGCGGCAATTGACGCAGTCGAAACGGAGCATACCCAGTTTCATGGGAACGCTTCCGCGCACTTTGCAAGCTGTATTGGAGAAGCACCCAGCCGATACACTCGAACCCGGAGACACAATCATTACCAACGATTCGTGGATCGGTACCGGGCATTTGAACGATATTTCTATGATTCACCCAATCTTTCGGGGGCGCACCTTGATCGCCTTCGCGGCGAGTACGGCCCACACGGTTGATATTGGGGGCGCACCATCACCGTCCGCTCGTGACCGTTATGAAGAAGGCTTAACGATTCCCATTTGTAAGATCGTGGAAGCTGGGACTGAGAGCCCCGTCGTTCTATCCTTTCTGGAAGAGAACCTGCGCCAACCCATCGAGACCTTAGGTGACATACGGGCGCAGTTCGCCGCCTATCGGGATTGCGCGCGGATGCTCAATCGGTTGTTTGACGAAGAGAGAATAGATGGCCTCGCCGTGATCGCGGATGAAATCGTCAAGCGCTCCCAACTCAGTATGGAGGCGGCAATTGAAGACTTGCCCGACGGCATCTATACTGACGGGTTCGATATTGACGGCGTTGACCAGCCACTGCGCATTGAATGCACCGTGGCCATCAATGGCAATACCATATCGATTGATTTCAACGGGACGTCGAGCCAGGTGCTGTGGCCGATTAATAGTGTTCTTAACTATACGCAGGCCTACGCCTGTTATGCAGTCAAATGTCTGCTTGATCCGAACGCACCCAACAACGCTGGTACATTGACACCCATCACGGTCTCGGCGCCTAAAGGTTGCCTTTTGAATGCAAACCCACCGGCGCCTGTATGGGGCCGACATTTATCCGGCCACTACGTTCCGCCAGCAATATTCGGGGCATTGGCGCAGATCTTGCCAGACAAGATCTGCGCAGAGTCGGGATCACCTCTGTGGAATGTCTATTTCAGCGGGAAGAAACCCAATGGTGATGGCAACTTCTTTAAAATGTTTTTCATGAATGGCGGTCATGGTGCACGGTCTCATGGGGATGGCCCTGGCTGCCTCAGCTTTCCCAGTAACGTCTCCAATCAACCTATCGAAGCCTTTGAGCATCAGGCTCCGCTAATTGTTACCGAGAAAACGTTCGTACCAGATACCGGCGGTGTCGGGAAGTATCGTGGTGGAAATGCCCAACGGATCGGCTTTGTATCACGTTCTGATCATCCCGTGACCATGACCATCCGCCATGAGCGGGTCGGTTTCCCGCCCCGAGGTCTGCTTGGCGGGGAGGTGGGAAGTGCAGGGATTGATATGGTGAATGGACTGAAGATTCCGGCGAAATCACGAACTGAACTGAAACCTGGAGATGAAGTTAGCTTTCAGACACCGGGCGGTGGCGGGTTGTTCCCACCGAGCGAACGCGAATCAAAGATGATTGAGAACGATGCGCGTTCGGGTCTGACCACGTTTGACGGCCGCCGTGAGCGCTAAGCGGATGGCCGACACAAAACCCAGTTGGCGGATTGGAGTCGATATCGGCGGCACCTTCACCGATATTGTTTTATGGGATAGTCAGAGTGGTCAGTTGATCCTAGATAAGATACTCACGACTCCCGATGATCCATCCCTTGCCGTCCTAGAGGGTGTCGAGCGGATCTTGAAGGAGAACGGGATCTCGGTGGAAGCGCTCACTTCAGTTATTCACGGGACCACATTGGTTGCCAATGCATTGATCGAGCGCAAGGGTGCTACCACCGGCCTGATAACGACCTCAGGTTTTAGAGACGTCCTCGAGATCGGTCGGGAATGGCGCTACGATCTGTTCAACCTTGATATAGAGATGCCAAAACCATTAGTACCCCGCCATCTAAGGTTTGAGGCGACAGAGCGGATCGGTCCCGATGGCGACATTCTCGTCAAATTGGATGAAACGACCCTCCAATCGACAATATCCATTTTACGCGATGCCGGCGTAGAGTCATTGGCTGTATGCCTGTTGCATGCATATCTCAACCCGGCCCATGAACAAACAATCGGGAGGGTAATCCAGCGTGAATTTCCTGATATGGCTTTGTCCTTGTCTTCAGATGTAAGTCCCGAGTTGGGAGAGTATGAGCGCTCATCCACCACAACTGCCAACGCCTATGTTCATCCCACCTTTCGCAATTATGTCCATCGCTTGGTGGGCGCGTTGTCCGATCTTGGGTATGATCGTGAGCTGTTACTAGTACTGTCTGATGGCCGATGCGTGCAAGCTGATGTGGCAACGCGCTACCCGATCCGCCTTGTTCAATCGGGCCCGGCCGCCGGCGTTGAAGCGGCACGATTGTTCGGTGAATTAGCGCATGTCGATGATCTGCTGTGCTTTGATATGGGTGGAACCACCGCGAAAGCTTGTTTGATACCCGAAGGTATACCCGAACGAACGGTCCGCTTTGAAGTCGCCCGTGAAACGCGCTTTGCCGAGGGAAGTGGCCTTCCTTTGCAAATCCCGGCGATTGACATGATCGAGATTGGTGCTGGGGGTGGTAGTATCGCGCGAGTCGACAAACGCGGATTGTTACAGGTTGGTCCTGACAGCGCTGGCGCTGATCCCGGTCCAGTTTGCTATGGGCGGGGCAATGATTTGCCGACGGTGACCGACTGCGATCTAACTCTTGGATATCTGGCTCCGGATTCTTTCTTGGGCGGCCGGATGAAGTTGGATGTCGATGCAGCGATAAAGTCGATTGAGCGGCATTTAGCAAAACCCTTGGGGATCAGTGTCGAAGATGCTGCTTGGGGGGTGCACGAAACCGTCACGGCAAATATGGCGCAGGCCGCGATGATCCACGCGATTGAACGGGCTCTCGACGTCACGCGTTTCTCCATGCTGCCCATCGGTGGAGCCGGCCCCGTACACGCTTGCAGCATGGCCGAAAAAATGAACATCGAACGCTTGATCTGCCCGACGGGTGCAGGCGTTGCCTCTGCCATCGGTATGCTGTCGGCGGCGATCTCATTTGAAATCGCCCGAGCGGCGCCGGCGGATCTCGCGAGTTTGGACTTTGCGGGGACATGGGCGATGATCGAAGAGATGGACGCAGAGGCGTCTACATTAGTCGCAAGTGCTGGGGTAGATATTTGCGACGTCGAGCACAAACTCAGTGTCATGATGCGGTTTGCTGGACAGGGCTATGAAATAGAAACCTTCGTATCACCAGAAACCATAGAAAACGCTGACGGAGACAGACTGCACGCGGCGTTTATGGAGGCCTACAGACGACGCTATGGGCGCACGGAAGAGGTTCCTGTTGAGATCATTTCCTGGCGGTTAGCCGTTGAAGGGCCGCGGTCCGGATTAGGGGAAACCTTGGCCGGTCGTGATATAGATGGTGACACAAGCAGTGAGGCTGTCGCGCATAGACCTGCATGGTTCGGAGAGCAGTTCCTGGAAACACCCGTATTCAAACGCAACGGACTCCGTCCTGGCAACCAAATCCAGGGACCCGCTGTTATTGAAGAAACCGAATCGACTACGATTGTACCGCCCGAGTTCACATTGGGTGTTGATCAAGCACTGAACCTCATTCTAACACGAACCAGGTCATGAGAGAGCGTTCTTTGGCTTTTGTGCACTGGCTTGCCCAGAGGCTTTACAAGGCAGGAACACGTCATCTGTTTGGCGTCCCCGGAGGAGGCACCAGCCTCGATCTGATTGACGCGGCATCCTCCCAGGGCATTGAGTTGGTATTAACGGCGCGGGAGGACGCGGCCGTGATCATGGCCGGCGTTTCTGGCGTGTTGACACAAGGACCCGGCTTAGCGTTCTCGACCAAAGGCCCTGGATTGACTTCCGCCGCTAACGGTCTGGCGGCGGCGTCGCTCGATCGAATGCCAGCGTTGTTGATTTCTGAGACCTTCGTCCCTGGCGAGTTGGACTATGTCTCTCACCAAGCCTTTGACCAGTCTGCGGTCGTAAAGCCGTTGCTGCCGAATGGCCAGCTGAATATTCTGGACGCCAGCGAAGAATCCGTTGAAACCTGGCTCGCATGCAGCCCAAAACCGACCCGACAACCCGCCGTTATGTTCCCGACCCATGATGCTTTTCACGGGTTGGTGGACGCGGATAATGGCCCGGCGCCCATAAAGCCGGAAAAGATAGCCAGTCAAACGGAGTTAGCGCGTACCTGTGAGCTGGTAAATGCAAGCCTAAATCCAATTGTGATCGTCGGCCTGGAAGCCGCCAGGCCGGAACTAGCCTCAGAGGTGAAGAAACTCGTGGAGGCCATAAACGCGCCGGTTCTCTCTACCTACATGGCATCAGGGACTGTGCCTGTCGGTCATCCACACTATGCAGGCATATTTACAGGTGGGGCCATTGAGGCACCCTGTGTCAACGAGGCGGATCTAATTTTGTTGGTTGGCCTTGATCCTGTGGAGTTGATCCGCAAACCCTGGACCTACCAGGCGCCGGTGGTTGATGTCTGCGAGGCTGTTCATCAGCCGCACTATCTTGAGCCCAAAGTTCGTCTGTGCGCGCCGTTGGTCGACTCTCTCCCTGCTTTGGTTGAGGGAATTCGATCGCTGGTATCGACGAGCACATGGTCCCAGGAGCGCATCACAGTTCACCGGGATCAGTTTTACGCCGGTCTTGAAATTGAGACAAAGAATATTCTGTCGTCTGGTTTAGTCGTCAAGGCTGCTGCAGCCGCATTCGGTAATAGGCCGCGACTAACCGTGGATGCGGGCGCTCATATGTTCTCGGCTTGCGCATTCTGGCCATCAATGGCTCCTCGCGATATTCTCATTTCCAACGGACTTGCGACCATGGGGTTCGCTCTTCCCGCCGCCCTAGCAGCCGCGTTACATGATCCGGCGCGTGGTGCTATTGCCATGACTGGAGATGGCGGACTGATGATGTGCCTTGGCGAGTTAAAAACAGCGGCACAGATGAAAGCGAATATCTGTGTCATTGTATTCAACGATGGATGCTTATCGCTCATCGATATCAAGCGCGAAGAACGTCAGATATCCGACCTGGGCCTTAGTTGGAACCGTCCCGACTTTTCTCTAGTCGCACAGGGGTTTGGTTTCCAAACTTGGAGACCCGAAAATATTGACCAATTACATAATGCCTGCGCTGAGGCCGCATCCCAATCTGGCCCACGTTTGATTGACGCTCAAGTCGATCCGAGCGGTTATCTCAACCAGATGAAATCGTTGCGCGGATAAAATTCATTTCCCAAAACCGGTATGGTTCGCTTTACCTTGGCATATACGCCACATTGATTATAGACGTTCTGAATGCCCTTAATCTAATTAGATAGATTTTAAAAGGGCGGTCAAACGCAGCATTCACATTTGTCGGGTTAGAAAACCGCCCTTCAGCGGTCAGCCTGTATTAAATACACCTAGACTTCGGTCTATTGATTATCCTGTTACATAATCGACATAAAAAAATTGATTGGATATTGATATTAATTCTGTTCAGCATGGAGACTTATTGACTAGGTCCACGATTTTTTGGACGGGAACCAGTGCCGTGCAGAAATACATAATAAAGCGGATTTTATTGACGGTCCCAGCTGTATTGGGGGCCGGTATATGTGTCTTTTTTCTTATGCGTGTAATTCCCGGAGATATCTGTTTGGTCAGGTGGGTGGATTATGGTCAGGATCTCAGGCCTGAACTTCTAAACCTTTGCCGGGATCATCTTGGCTTGAACGATCCGCTTTTTTCCCAGTTTTTGCGTTTCATAAAGGGGGTATTGACGTTTGATTTTGGAGTTTCCATGTGGACTGGGCGGCCGATCATTGAAGAATTGAAGTTGCGGTTCGCATTATCGTTGCAAGTGGCGATTATGGCGACAATGATCTCCATCCTTGTCGCCGTTCCTCTTGGGGTATTATCAGCGGTGAAACAGAATACCTGGATTGATTACGTCGTCCGTATGATTTCTATCGCGGGCGTGGCCGTACTTTCGTTCTGGTTAGGAGCTCTAATAATCTTGGGTCTTCTGATTGGCTCCCAAAAGTTGTTCGGAGAGGCATGGATGCCGCCCATTGTGTATGTGTCACCAATGGTTGACCCAATGGCCAATTTATCTCAGTTGATTTGGCCGGTGATTGCCATTGGTTACAGGTATTCCTCTGTCGCGACACGAATGACTCGCTCAGCGCTCCTGGATATTTTACGTGACGATTATGTACGCACAGCACGGGCCAAAGGATTGCTCGAAAATCTCGTGATTAACCGCCATGCCCTGAGGAACGCACTGCTCCCCGTAGTAACGATTATCGGTATGGAGTTTTCTTTCTTAATGGGAGGGCTTGTGGTCACAGAGCAGGTGTTTAATCTCAATGGTCTTGGAAGACTGATCTTCGAGTCAGTATTAAATGCGGACTATAATATGATCCAAGCGTTGGTTATGATTTGTGTGCTCATGTTTGTTGGCATTAACTTTTTGATTGATCTGTTTTATGCGTGTCTCGACCCTCGCATCAGATATGGCTGATACCTAGCCATCGCCCTCAATAAGTATGTGACTTCTCTGGTCAGGCCGATCAATACGATTACTTTGCGTGCTATAACTCGGTCAGGTGTTTAAGTTGATACCATTGGCCGTTGATGCCACTGGCCAAGGCTGATCTTTAAATATTCACGCTATTTATATTCTCCGAAGTCTCTAAAGACGTCGTACAGAAAGTTATGGGGCACTGATTTGGAAGCGATTTCACTCTACCTGCTTTTCGGATTCAGCGTTTTTGTCGGGGTACTGATCGGTTGCGTTGGCATCGGTGGCGTTCTACTCGTACCGTTTCTGACCTACATTCTTGGTTTCAGTGTCCATATGTCCATTGCCGCAGCAATGTTTGGTTACATATTCGTCGGCATTGTTGGAGCCATTCTTTATGCCCGACACGGCTCGATTGAGTGGTCGAAGGCGATTTGGATGGTGCTTGGAGCAATGCCTGCCGCTTATTTCGGCTCTTTCCTTGTCTCGATCATTCCTGCAAGTGGTCTGGAATTAATAATCTCCATACTGGTTTTCTCTGCTGGATTGAACGCTCTGTGCCGCGACATCGACGTCACCGAAGAACGCAAAATTTCTAATCCTTTGGCGCTGGTTACAATTGGCTCGATAACAGGTGCTGGATCCGCTTTGACGGGAACAGGCGGTCCTTTAATGGCCGTTCCAATTTTGGTTTCATTAAAAGTGTCAGGACATGCCGCTATCGGCTTCAGCCAAGCCATACAATCCCCTCTCGCCACTTTGGCTACCATCGGCAATTTCTTTTATGGGATTGTCAACGTTTCGGTTGGCAGCACAGTTGCTGCAGGTTTAGTGGTTGGCGGTTACTTCGGCGCCAAACTCGCTCTTACCTTAAAGCCTGCAACCATGAGCATGCTCGTCGCTTGGGTCTTAGTCGTTGTTGGACTCGTGCTTTTAGGCAAGCTGTTGATAGCCAATGTCTAATTTAACCGTATTTTCTTTTCCGCCTCATCGGCGACAATCTTGGCAATGAGGTGACAATCCGACTCGCTGAATGTCAGGGGCACGCGCATATCGCAAGTCGTTGACAGAGCATTCAATGTCTTCGGTAGCTTCGGTATGTTGTCCAAATACCGCCAACTGTCATACCGACTGGTAAAGGCAACTGGGTCTTCGGCCCCGAACCATTTAAGTTCCACTCCGCGTGCCGCGCATGCATCAATGAAAGCAAGCGTTTTGTCGCCATCAACGCCAAGAACATGGAATTGGATCGATGAACCAACGTAAAATTCATGCTGAGGGCGCTCGACAATACGGATACCTGGTACGTTCTTGAGGCCGCTTTCAATTGCCCGGTAGCGTGTATTCCAGCACTGGATATTATCGTCAAGATTTGGCAATTGGGCGCGCAGAATTGCTGCACGCAGATTGTCGAGCCGTGCGGAACAATTCGGTGTTTCCAGCCGGATCGTTCGAAAGATTTCACTTGGAGGCGCTGCACCGTGGCGCTCATAAAGCATGTAGGAACCCGACAGCATGATGGCACGCGCCGCGATCTCGGCATCATCGGTAGTTACTAGGCCGCCTTCACCTGAGTTCATATGTTTATAGGTCTGAGTGGAAAAGCAGGCGACTGCGCCGAAATTGCCAGACTTCCGGCCCCTCCATTCAGCCCCCATGGTATGCGCACAATCTTCAATTAGAATGATGTCGAACTCATCGCAAATTTCACAAATTGCTTCCATGTCCGCGATATGGCCACGCATGTGAGAAAGCATCATAAATCTTGCTTTGCTCTCCGCGGCCTTGGCGCGGAGATCCTCAATATCTGTTAACCAATCATCACCAATTTCCACGAACACGGGTACGGCGCCCACGGCGTGGATAGCACCGGGCACCGGCGCCAACGTGTAGGCATTAGCGAGAATCAGGTCGCCGGGCTGGATACCCGCTGCCCTAAGGGCAATTTGAATTGCCTGGCCACCCGATGTGACAGCTAAACAGTATTTCGAACCCTGGTAGGTAGCATACTCAGACTCAAATAATGCCGTTTCACTGATTTCACCCGGCCCGGTGTTGTAACGATGCAAGCGCCCTGACATTAAAATCTCGACCGCTTTCTCGACCCCTCTCGAGGGTATAGCCTCTTGCTGAGTAAAGGATTTATCAAATGTTTTCATAATTATTCCACGTAGCGTTTCTGGTCTGCGACCTCAAAATCCCAATCTACGTCGGGAAAATATTTCCGCAGCCGCCAGTCACAGGCACGAGCGTGTCCTTCCATGCCTTCCGCCCGCGATATACGGGATCCCACGGCACTGAAGATCGCATTGGCCTGAGCATCCAGCTCCTGGTATGTAAGAACCTTCATGAACTTATGCACATTGAGGCCGCCACTATAACGTCCGGCACGCCTTGTCGGCAGGATATGATTTGTGCCAGAGCACTTGTCGCCGTGAGTGAC
>MDTG01312592.1_pt1 | contig 12123 bp, 10 predicted proteins | sample 811421 | NCBI WGS metagenome assembly MDTG01 (sample SAMN05326645, study PRJNA326480) | marine metagenome | isolation source: seawater | place: Pacific Ocean: South East | collected 2011
GGCGGCATGGGTAACGTAATTGCCTGGAATCCTACTCAAGGTAAGATTGAATGGTCTATTCCTGAGAAGTTCTCAGTATGGGCTGGTACTTTAACAACTGCTACCGGTGTTGGCTTCTATGCCACTCTTGACGCACGCCTCAAGGCTATCGACATCAAGTCAGGTAAGATTCTTTGGACATCTCCAAAGCTTCCATCAGGCTCGATCGGTAATGTCCATAGTTGGGAGCATCGTGGTAAGCAGTACGTCGGTATCTTAACAGGTATTGGTGGTTGGGCTGGTATTGGTCTAGCTGCTGGTCTTGAGAAAGACACAGACGGTTTAGGTGCTGTTGGTGGTTATAGAGATTTGGCTAAGTATACAGACTTAGGCGGTACATTAATGGTATTTGCTCTTCCTAACTAATCAACGTAGTTGGAATAAGAACGCCCTGTCGTACTAATGACAGGGCGTTTTTTTATGACCGCCTCTTATCTGTTTTGGTCAGCCACGCCAACAGTGAATTTTTCATTGCTTCCTCAACAGACATATTGATTGGTCTGATTAGCTTTTTTGGAATGAAGATCGTGTACCCACCAACCATGTAACTCATCGGCACATATACGGCTACCATATTATTGTCAAAAGGACCTAATTCATCGATAGATTCCCTGGTAACTAGCCCAACGAGATTTATATCAGAATTTGGGATAGTTACTATTACAACCTGATTGTTTTTCTTAGAATTATCCTCAGAAAAATACTCAGCAAAACTTTTAATTGAGGTATAAACATTTTTTACAACTGGGATATTGGTAAATGGTAACTCCAGTAGACCGAATATCTTGTATAAAAAAGGTTGTGAAATTAATATCCCTAATGCGATAATGCAAGCAATCGTTATCAGTAGTCCAATTCCTGGAAAATACAGCGTACCTAATAACGGTTGTATTAGCGTACTTACATATTTTTCAGATGCAGCAATGAAAAAATAAATAATGTAGATGGTTAGTCCAAGAGGAAGAACTGTAAGAAGCCCTCTAAAAAAATATAAAGTAATTCTTTTCATTTAACTATTTTTTAGTTTCTTTATTATCATTTGATTCTTGCTGATTTTGTTATTTTTGTCTTTTTCGACATGAAGATGACTTAAATTTTTTTCCTCTAAATTTTTTTCAAGTTTTGCCTTCAGAAGCTTGTGGCTTTTTAGAAACTCCTCTGGTGAATATATTGCCATAGGATGTAAGATTTTTGGGGCATCTTTATCCCTTGAGTAGCTAGCAGAGTTCTTATCTAACTGTGACATAGTTTTATTTTTATGAGCGATGAACGAGGAGGAACTAACTGATTTTCCAAGATTTAGAATTTTTTCTCTGTCAAAAAGGTCAATACGCTCGCTTTTTACCAATGGATCAACTAGGGAGGCATCCATGTTCAGTCGTAAACTATTTAGTTCCGGGTCAAACAAAAAGTTATATATCTTCATCTTTTTTTATTGAGTCTGCGATTCGTGAAATGTTTTCGTCGGCATTAGTTACTATCCGAAATTCTACTCTCTGAGAAGCTTTTTCGTCGATGAGTCCATTATTCCCTATTATTGGTTGTGAGGATGATAATCCATTGGCTGTAAGTCTTTTCTTAAGCCATTCCTCGTGATCCATTGCTGCATTTGATTTTAAAATTTTTTCTAGTGTAGATCTGGTCCTTGCTTGAGAAAGTTCCATATTTTTAAAATAAGCATCAAGTTTGTTTGCTGCATTTGTCCAAAATGTTGACGTATGCCCTTCAACTCTGATTTCTTTAATCGATTCCTTGAACCGTTCTGAGGTCAGTATTGCGACATATCTAGGTATAAAATCATCAAGTATAGTGGCAAACTTTGGTTTTAATTTGTCAGAGCCGATGCTAAATAAAACATCTGGATTCCGAAACCTAATTGTCATATCGCCTAGGAGTTCTGCATTCCAATCCTTAAAATTCTCCGAAAACTCATCCTGGAGCGCTAATTTGAGATTTTTTCTCGTGATTTCATATTCTTTAACAATGAGGGTAGTCGTTTGTTCGACTCTAAGCATATAAAGAGTTGCTAAAAGAAGAAACACCATCATGAGACCCATCATCAGGTCACTTAGCGGTATCCAGTGAGTATTTGACGTTTCATTCATTTATTTATTAAACACCGTTTATATTTTTTTTGATAGTTCAACAAGTTGTCTTAATTTTTCTGTTAGTGGAAGATAATCTTCGACAAATCGATTTGATAATGCCGCAAGTTGTCTGCCAAGAGACTCTAATGAACTATTTAATTCCTTTTGTAAGGCTTTATCAAGTGCTAGTACACCTTCTTTAATTATCCTTGAATTTTCTTCAAGTCCGATTTTGAATGTTTTTTGATTCTCCACAATAGTTTCAGCAATCTGCTTTTTCATTTCATTACCGGAGATTTGCATTTGAATACCAAGATTTTCTGCGGCTTTAGCCATTTGCTTTTGTAGTTCTTCTATATGAATTTCGCTATGCTTAAATGTTTCCTCAAACATGGTTTTGAACTCTTTTTCCGACTTAGCTAGTTGAACTACTAATTGGTCTGCATTGGCTGAAAATTGTTCATACACCCGAATCATTCCCTTTTCAATTTGTTCAAGCATTAAACTTGTCTTTTTTTCAAAAGTTGGAGTAACAGTGCTCATGTGCTTGAGAACCTCTGCTAAACTTTTTTGCTGTTTATTTAATGTTTCACGATTCTGATTTAAATAATCTATTTGAGATTTAAGATCTACGGCAATTTCTGAAAAAATACCTGCGCTCCCTACAATTTCTTTGAGATTCTTTGATGCTTTTTCCAACTCTTCCCTTGATTCTTGTTGGTTTTTTTTGATTATCTCAAGCTCGTCCTTGTACTGTATTTGCCAGGATAATAATTTAGAAACGGCCTGATTCAACTCTTTGAAATTATCCCCGAATTGTTCTGTTATTTTTGCGTTAAAATCTTTTATGACTTCACGAAGAGCCTCCACAATTGCTTTTTGATTGTTCTCAACCATATGGTCTGAGAATGTTTTAAACTCTTTCTGTAATGATTGAAAATGCTCTTCAGATTTTTCCTTAAATCCGACTATTTCTGACTGAAGATTTGTCTCATTTTTTCCCACAATCGAATCTCGCAAGGAATTTATAGAAAGAACGACATCAGAAAGGGATGCTGTTTGTCCAGCGATCTGACTTTTATTATCCTTTACTTTTCTGAATCTTTGTCCAAATCTAAGGGTAAGGGCTCCAAAAACGCCTGCTAGAGATGCCCAGAATGCGGTCCGGATTCCTGCCAATAGGTTGGGCACACTCTCTGATATATTTTCAGGATTAAAACTAAATAAAGCTATCGTAATACCTGTAAAACAACCTAATATTCCTAGAGTAGTTAGAACCTCAGGTCCATGAGCGACTGCGAATCTGTCAAATTTTACATGGAAATACACTGTAATTATCAAAATTCCAAAAATAAAGCCGAGTTCTAAAAATTCTGTATCCATTTTATTATCCAATTCAATTATTTCTAGATTATAAAGGGATTCCTCTATGAGACTTTATAAATTTTTTATAGCCTTGATTATGTCTTGATTACCAAGATTATTTACTTCTTTTTCAGCGGAAGATACAGGCTTTTCTAACACAGGAAGGTTGCTTTTATTCCCCCCTAGGCGATAAAGAGCCTCCGATTGTGACAGAACTTTAACTTGATTTAGATTTTTGACGATAACAAATATTTCAGAAATTCCATGGGGAAACGATGGATGGTTCAGAATATTCTTAGGCTGAATGGTCTCTGTTACAGTAACCCATTTTCCAATCCACTTTTTGTTTGGAAGAGCCGACCCAGATAAAATTGCACCCTCAACTATATCCGGTAAAAACTTTATCCTAAATAATTCTCCCTTTTTTAATTCATCCATGTCCAGGTAAATATATGGTCTAAGTCTTCTGTCGTACCCAAATTGAGATTTGCCCTCCCTCACGTCTATAACTCTTCCGATTATTTCCAGTCTTTTTCCAATGGATTCCGTAAATTCTACAAACTCATTTCCGTCTACAATATCGTAATCTGATAAATATGGATTAGATTTATCTTCGGTATGAGTGGTTGGTTTCAACCTCTTTCGTCCCGGTGTGTAGTGATAAATTTTCTTAGGCTTGAATGTTTCTGCATAAAATTCATTCGGACTGGGTATTGATGTAAAATCACATGAACAAATCTCCGCAAAAGAATCAAGTTTGGTTGCATTAGCCGTTTGCTTTGATATTTCATGAAAAATTCTTGATTCTTGAGGATTGATTAAATCCACTGCTCTAAAAAGAATTCCTTCCTCATCACTGTAAGTGAGATTCCATAAACTTGCATTTTCAATCAAAAACGTTAGAGACGCGTCCAGTTGTATAAAACTAAACCAATCAAGATGGCTATGGAATATCTCTTTCGTCCGACCAGGATGCTGAAAATTTGAATGCCCCAACTCTGACGCCATTTTTCCCTCCAACGTCGGCACAAACATTCCATCATAATCAATTAGTTTAATATCCATTCCATCATGGGAGATGATGAGATTTCCCGGTTGCAAATCTCCGTGAGCTATTTGCTTCTCATTCAGAAATTCTTGTAGATTTCTAACTTTACGTTTTAGAGCCCCTAAAATTTCTGGATTATCGTAATTTTTGTTTACGAATTCGCCTAAAGTTAATCCCTCTATCCATTCCATTTTTACAACTGGAAAAGTTTTTCCATTTACAACTATTCCTTTTTTTAAATATGAAAATTCAGAAAAGAAACTGTTTCCAATATCGTTACAATGTAAAGCAGACGATATTTTTTCATATCGATCTTCAAGATCAGAAGGCATATGGAGAAAGCATCTAACAGCAAACAATTTTTTCGCGCAGCGAACTTTGAAAATAATTGCGAAGTTTCCTGATCTTACTCTAGGAAGACCTAGTGCATTGTATTCCATAACTCCTGATGCTAATTCCATATCAACAAAAAACCTTTTTATATTTTGTTGAGTAGTATTTAAGTAATCCTCTAAAGTTGGGAGTTCAGTCATTGGATTCTATCCACACAATTGTATAGTCATCTTTTTTGAGAAGACCGGCACTTCGTTCATCAATTATCCATTTTTTTAATCTTCCATGATTTTGTTTCATTATATTTATTGCTTTTCCTAAAGCGTCATACTTGGCAATATCGATTACTCTCTTAGCAAGTGCATCCGTTAAAAGAAAAATCTCATTATTTTGAATTTCTTTTTTTTTTATTTTAGCAATACTCCAATCTCTGTCTAAATTAAGTAGTTGCATATTATTTGTATTGCAAAGAGTTGAAAGAAGAATTGGTTTTTTATTAAAGTCATAATCAACATGCATTGAAAGCATTTTTAATTGTCCATTTTTTTGCCAAATTGCTACGGTATCACCTACAGAAAATAATTCTAATGCTGACCCATGATCAATAACTCCCAAAATCGTAGCGAAGCTACCTCGCCTGAAGGATGCCTCTTGTGACCATGATAGTGTCTTTTTTTGATATTTATTATTAAAAGAATTTTTAGCCTGGTTGAGAAACTGTGTGATAGTCCCGTCATGGAAAAATTTACCTCTTTTTTTTCGTTTTACAATAGAATTAAAATTTTCGCAAAGAATTATCGACCACGCCTTTGAATCAAAAGACTCAGATGCTCCATCACTAAGCGCGCATGCGATTCCATCTTCCCTGGAGCGAAAGTTGTCTTCGTTAGCTTCTGGATAATCTTCTTCTTTGGGTATTGATACAACCGATCGAATTTTCATCGGAGACTATCTGAGTTGCATGGACTGGGAAGAAGCACGCGTTCCGATGTCAAAAAAGTCTACAATCTCTATTGGTTCAACGTTGAAAAAAAACCCTTTACTCTTATCGGCAACTGAATACCCTTTTTCACGGGCTGCTAACGACACTCCTTCTGGCAACGGACTAGACATCCGAAATAAGCTTTTGCCGTGAATGTCTGTAATCTCATCTTCGCTTACAGGAAACTTGATCGGTCTAATTCCTTCATCACTAGTATGCAAATTAAATAATAAAACGCTCCCGTCTGTTGTACTTAATTGCCTCATTTGTTCGGCGATACTTTCCGGATCTCCATCAGACGATTCTCCATCCGTGACATGTAATACAGTAGGTGGGTAGGATTCAGAATGGTTATCGCACCACGTTGCTAGTTCTATTGCAGCGACTTTTAGTCCTTCTTTCATGGGAGTCCCACCCGTTGCCTCTGGAACAAACCATACAGGAAATTTAATTTTTTCCTCGGTGATACCTCCAGCTCCATCCGGAACTTTCTTAACTCTGTCCTCTACTGATAAAGGAAATTGCTCAAACAAAGAAACAGGATTAAAAACCTTTCCCGCAAATGCTCCTTGAAGAGGATTTCTTACCCCGTTTCCCCCGTATCCAATCACACCAATTTCGAAATAATCCCTAACACCTTCAGCCTTTGAACTTCTGGCGATCAAATTCATTACTACTCTATTTAAAGCATCAGCGACGAATTGGGCCTTGGTCATCATTAAGTTACTCGCCTGATCTGACATTGAGCCTGACTGATCAATTAAGAACAAAAAACAAGTGGGGTGCGACCTGCTAATTTCTGCTGCGTACGGCATTGTTAATAACTCCGTTTTTTAAAATACTACCACGTAATGCATTAAAAGATTTAGCATATTCGATGGTTTTCTAGAATTCATTTTCAATTTTGTGTATATTTTATATAATTACTCGGATTGTTGGGATATGTCATTTGTTCGTAATAATTCGCCCTGATTTGTCAAATAAGTGACGTGTTTATTAAGGTGTGTGAAATAATCTATAAAGATTTGACTCAACCCGCAAGTTATTCCTCAACTGATAAGTTAATGATTTGTTACGTGTGTTAGCTCAGAAAACCCGGGATTGGATTACAATATGCAAAAAACATTTATACCAACTATTAGAACAGCTATGATGACTCTCACATGCTTCTTGTATTTCGGGAACGCTTTCGCATCGGATTGGGAAAGGAGGGCTACCGGCCCCACCTACGCTGAGTATTTCGGAGCGGTTGAAAGAAACGGAGAAGTTGCTTCTATGCTTATGCTAAGAGACTATGTTTCAGAGACTGATTTTGATGGAGTGACTATACGATCAGTTCAAACAGAACGCTTGTTTAATTGTAAAGAAAATATAACGAGAGTGGCGAAGTATGATGGCTATTCTGAAGAAATGGGAATGGGCGAGTTAGTTTTAGAGAAAAAGGGGGGCGATGAATGGGAAAAAATTGCACCGAGTACTTTCCTCGAATATGCGTTAAGAACCGCATGCGTCGGGTAATTTTCCCATTACCGTAAACGGAACTGCTACGGTTTTCATTGTTATAACTTTCTATATAGTAGCTTTAGATTTTCTAATGAGTATAAATTTGTTCCAGAACGAACGTAGCAAAATAAAAATGCAGTGATTTATAAAATCTACAGTTCAAAACAAATTTTTATGGACTTCAGTTGCTACCATTTCCGAAATAATCGTAAAGTTATTCACGCCATCATTTATAAGCGCGCTATGAAAAATTTTTATTAGATTGTCTTGCCTCTATTAGACAAAGCTGTCGAATTTAATCTTGCAGGCAGGTGATTGAATGAGTGCCATCGTCAATAAATAATTCTACGACCTGGTTATTCCTTTGATAAAGAAAGAGTCTAAACTATCAGATTGGCGCTACTAAGTTATAGAGTCGTTAAGAGATAGATTTCATTTTTAGCGGTCAACACACGAACCCAATTGGTTGATTAACAAAAAGTTTTAAACTAGCTCCTTAGTTCACTTTTTTTTGTTCATCTGTTGAAAAGAGAGTAAATGTCCCGGGCACACTCTTCGCCTCACTAGCAAGATGCTCTGCTTTGAGAATTAATTGTTCGAAATCTCTTGAGTCGTCGGGATAAATTGTAACCCCCAAACTAGCAGTAAGTTCTTCTCCAACGGGTAAAAGTCCTTTTCTGAAGATGTTGGCCACTCTAGTGCTGACCTTTTCGCAATTTTCTCGTGAGCCAATATTCTTTAGTATTAGTCCGAAAGTGTCACCGCCAATACGTCCGACCGTATCCTGACCCCTTACAAAGCTTTCAAGTTTTGAACCGATTTCAAAAAGAACTTCGTTCCCGAGTTCGAAACCATATTTTTCATTAATCTTAGAGAAATCATCTAAACTTACAACCATACAGGCTAACCTGATCTTTTGATTTGAAGATTGGGTTGATTCGCCGATCGCAATTTGTAGTTGTTGAGTAAAAGACTTATAGTTATGAACCTGAGTGAGCGGGTCTTTATCAGTGTTTGTCGATAACTTCTCACCAAAAGTTTCGAGTTCACAAACCATCTCATAAGCTGAGCCTAAAATCTTACAGCACTTTGACCATGTATTGAGATCGGTTTTTTTCGGCATATCCGTTTTTGAATTCTTTAGACCAATAACGGCTAATCCTGTTTTTTGACTATTTCCAAATTGCGCGGCAAAAAACATGTATTCCTCAACTAAACTTTTACTACTTATATTTTTTACATATTTCTCATCTATTTTGATCACAGTCTCATCTTCAAGGTTTGCAGAAAAAGCTATAGGGTCAAAAACGAATGAGGTGGGAGTTTCTTCCAAGGAATATGCGATAGAAAATCGTTCAGAAAGGTGTGGTTCTCCATTTAGTTTTAGAAAAAGTAAGCCGTCAAACTTCAGGATGTGTGCAAGAGAATGTGCTGATTTTTGTATAAAATGTGCAGAATCTCGCTCAACAAGAGGTGCGGTAATATTTTCTAAAGTTTCTTTAATGCAGAGGGGACTGTCCATTAAAAAAAGAATAACCTAGAAATACCTATAAAACTACACAATTCTAATCTTTTTTTGAGGCGAAAGTTTGATCATCTACTTACTTTCGTTAATAAGCTTATCCGCCTTTGATAGCTCCAATAATTTTTGGCTGCTTAGGGGTGGTAGTCTGAAAGACTCAGAGCGCAAGCTTGTGGACATTAAGTAGTCTTCTTCGTCTTTTAACTTTGAAAATGTGTATCGAATATTTTCATCGTTTTTTAATACAACAGATATCGACAGAGCAATTTTCCTGCTTACATTTGTCATATCTTCTGTGGTACCAATGGAGTCTATTTGCATGTCAGCCACTTGCTTCACAAAATTATTGACCTCATCAATATCTGCTTTGTTAATAACTTTGTCATTGATGACCACATCCCATTTCAAATTAGCATCTTGCTGCTCTTCTGCGGCTTTTCGTTGTATTCGTAAATTACCGACTTTAATTGATTTGATGTCATTTTCATCAATCACAAGTATATCCTTCTTTATCCAATCACTAGCCTCCAAATCAATGTCCCCAGGGGCAAACTTCACTGCATAAACGCTGTTCTCACCATTCAAACGAGCATGGGCTTGCCTAAGTGATGGGGCACTGCCAAAAAAAATAGTTTTCGCTTCATCAGAACCGCCTATCACAATTTTTCTCTCAAAGTTATCGTCCGCAACTCTCATTCGTCCAAAGGATTCCGATTGTTTTGAAACTTGCATCCCCAATTCGGTATTGGTCAACCTATCAAGCAATTGCATCACTGCTTGAGAGTTGGCAGGAAATCCTCCGTAATCGGGCAGATTCCAATCTTCACTATTTTGTGCTTTTGTAAGCGAAACTGTCTTCTCGCCTGGACCTTCTATTTGCAATGTCTGGATATCCATTTTCTTTAGGGCCAGAAGCATTTGTGGTTCGTCTGGGCCCCGGAGTAATCCTGAATAAGAGTAGGTAACAACCGCTATAACAATCTGTGCAAAAAATAAAGCCCAAAGAATCTTATTATATTTAACAATCATTATTTTTAATCACTTTTTAATTTTTTAAACCGAGCAAAGCCTTCCGATTTCTTAAATCTCTTCTGTCTCGCTGTCGCTGCCAGATCCAGACAAAAAATAGACCGAAAATGGCTAAGATATAGTTAAACACTTCCCAGCCTTTCTGCGAGTCCTCAGCCATTGGGTAGAGTGTTCGAGCAAACTGGGACTTCCCTCTTAGTCCTAAGAGAGATTCATCTTCAGTGGACCAATCGACGGCATTCTGCATGAATTCAAGAGGTTTGGTATAAAGTGTGTTTAACGCGTGTGAGGCCAGGTCTATCGAGCCATCCGCAGCAAAACTGTTACTTGATATAACGATCAATTTTGAGGAAGATGGGGATTTTTTAACTATTTCATCTAACAAGTTTTTATCATTACCGATAGAAGTTCCATCAGCAAAGAAAGAGGTAAATGGACCGGAAATTGCTATTGCTAAATCCTCAGAGTTCCTCACATTGACGTTTGCAAAACCTGTGTCCGGGTAGCTTTTGTAGTCTGGTATCACGTTCAAATTCTCTGACGTCCAGCTTGAACTTGAACTTTTAACTAACCGAGCAATCCTGCCGTTATTTATTTTGTTTTCATCGGTAACTATCGGGGAAGCCCAGTTTAGCGTAATTTGATTTAACGAACCCGTAATCGGATGCTCCAAATTTAGATCATCGCCTCGAACATCAGGAAAGTGAGGGTAAGGAATCATCTCAATTGTTTGGACCGGGATCCCACCAATATATCGCTGAACAGGTACCGGTAATGAAGCACTTTTTGGGTCAAGTACCATCTCGGCTTCTATCTCTACTCCGATATGTTCCAACCATGCATCTACACCAGATGTATAATTTTCAGCAGTTATGGACTGCCCAACCTGCACGTTAAAAGGGGACGTTGCCAACACAATGCTACCACCCTTCATAAGAAACTGGTCTATTTTTTTTAATTGTAAATCGTTAATTTTGTTCGGTGCAAGAACAAGTAGCATGTCAGTATCTTGCGGAATTGAATCGTCCTTAAGATCACTCTGCGCAATATTCAGGTTTTCCGATAATACCTGTCTTAGCCTGTTGAAGCTTTGACTACTACCAGATGGAGTAACTATCGTGACAGTTCTTAGATATCCCGGAGCAAAGCGCTTGAGAGATGCCTCAAGAGACTTTTTAAGAGCATCTTTTTCCAGAGAATCTGAAAACTGCACTAGCTGCTTTTTCGTGCCGTCTACCAAAACTAAATTAAACCAGAAAGGGTCTTGATCCAAAAGTCCCGCCACCTGCGGCCGTAGGTTAAATTCAGATTCCAACATGTCCTCTACGACACTGTCCTTACCAGGATCGACTATCTCAAATGAAAACTTTTTCTCAAACCGATTAACGTAACTGTCACCGATACTAACTAAATCACGATAGATTGGTATTAATTCTTCAGGCAAACTGTCGACAGGTGATACGTAAAATTTTAACGTAACAGGGTCTGCGATTGTGTCTAGGAGAGTTCCACCAATATTATATGCCCCCACCGTTTTTTTGATCGCCCTCGTGATAGCATACTCGGGATTTTTCAATCGGACTTCCACTCCGACATCGCTCGCATTCGCTTTCGCTTCAATGAGATCGGCATAGCTCAGCGTCTCAAACTGGTCGCCATAAGCTACAACGATGTCGAAATACGAATTAACCACCTCTGCCTGATGTCTACTTGCGGTTTGAAATGGCATCGGTCGGATTCCATATTTAGAAGCTGCCTCTTCCTCTAAATCACGATCCTTTTGGGGGTCGACAAATTCAACAGTAGCTGAACCACGCGATGCTACTTCGTATTCCGTAAGGATATCTTTCACCCTCGGAACCAAAGGGGATAACAGGGGGTGCGTACGCTCCGAGAAATAGCCGCGAATTAATAACGGCTCCCTCAAATTTTTAAGCTCGTTTTCAGTTGTTTTTGAAAGAGAGTACAGAGAACCCTCCGTAAGATCAGCGCGCAAGAAGTTAACAGGAAACAACCAAATGTTTATCAAAATAGCGTTTGCACACACCAAAGACGTTAAAACATTCCATTTTTTATGACTTTTGGTTGATTTTTGAGTCCATGTAGACTTTTCTAATGTATATGCGTTCGCGATCAAGAAAATAACCACAATACTGGAGTAAAAAATTAAATCTCTGAGATCGATGACCCCTCTGGTGATTGATTCAAATCTGGA
>MDTG01293508.1_pt1 | contig 12122 bp, 8 predicted proteins | sample 811421 | NCBI WGS metagenome assembly MDTG01 (sample SAMN05326645, study PRJNA326480) | marine metagenome | isolation source: seawater | place: Pacific Ocean: South East | collected 2011
CTGAGAATAAACAATTAAATATAGCTTTACAACAAGAAGGACTAAAAAATTTACAACATGAAATTCAAAAAATACTATTTACTAAAGAAAAATTAGGTATATTATTTCCTTCAGATATTTACACAATTGAAGAAATATACGAAATATATTCTAAAATTCCAGAAAAATCAATTCTTAGAAATAGTATATCTTTTGAGATATTGCAATTATATGAAATTGATAATAAAAAAGATTGGGATTTAGTGTGGAAAAAGAAGAACTACTCAGAAGTTGTTATAGAGATTTTTTCTCAATTTACAGACAAAATTATACTTCCTAATAATAGTATAGAAAGTATTGATGATTATTCTCTTGATAGAAATCTTTTTAAGATTGAATATGAAAATAAAGATCTTTTCATTAAAACATTACTAAGAAATGATTTTGAAAATATGTTAGATGGTACTGCTTTAAGTTTACTATTTTTTGTTCATGGATTCTTTTCTTCTTATTACGGTGTTTCAGATAAAATTAAAAAAATACAATATGATTTTTTACAAATATTAGTTAATGAAAGCGAAAATTCACCAGGACTTAAAATAGATGTAAAAAATATCGATAAATTTGTATATAGAAATTATGTTAATGATCCAATTAATGGATTTGAGTTAGATGAATTAGATGAATTATTTTCTGGCCCAAAAAAAATAGATAGAGAAAAATTAAAAGAATCAATAATAATAACATATGAAGGTCAAGTACCTGCAGATAAAAAGAATGATCAATTTTATAAAGATAAAATTAATAAATTTATAGATGATTCAGATGAAAATAAATTAAGATTAATGTTAAAATATATTACTGGATTTTATACACAAATAACAAATAAAATTAAATTTAATATAAAGCCACGAACAACAACTTATGATGAAGATAACGATCTTTGGTATAAATCTTATGATGGTTTAGCTGCCCATACATGTTTTAGTACAATCGATGTTGACTACAGAATATTTGAAGAAAGTGAATATGTATTTCCTGATGATGATGAACAAAGGGATATAGAAATGAATAAAAAAATTAATGAATTAAATGAACTTCCAGAAGTAGAAAAAGTAAAAGCTGATAAGATTAAATTAAATATATGGCTATACACTTTTAACATTAACAAAACTTTATTTGATGAAAATTGGTTATCAACTAATACATTTAGTTTTTTAGGAGGAGGTAATAATGAATTAATAACTTCTCTCAATAATTTCATAAATTAAAATAAATCTAATCAATATTGAACTTCTCATAATATTGATTGTATTTATTCGACTATCTTTAATATTAATTCCTGATGAATTCTATTAGTATCTTCTACCTTTTGAGTTTTTAGACCTTCTTGTATTTTCTCTATCTATTTGTTCTTGAATTCTCATTTGCTCTTCATTTCCTGGTGGTCCATTAATACCTGCTAATGATTGACCTCTGTATCGAATTTGATATCTATTACCTAAACTTTGATTAGATTGTAATTGAGCAAGATTATTAATAATTTGACGATTGTTTGGATTAGGGTAAGTATCATATTGTCTTCTTTGTTCTGATTGTCTATTTTGTTGTTCAAACTGTTGTTCTAAAATTCTTTGTTCATCTAAATTAACATTAATAGGAATTTGGTCAAAATTACTTCCTTGAGATTGATTTTCTTGTCTAATTCTTAAATCATCCATTTGTCTTTGTTTTTCAAATTGTTTTTTATCAGACTGTCTTTGTTCTGCAAGCCTTCTTTGATTATAAAGTCTTTCTTCTTCAAGTTGTCTTTCATTATTTTGTCTTTGGTTTTGACTATTAATTTGTTCTTCAATTATTCTTTGTTCTCTAATTTCTTCATCAGATAACATATCAAATATATTTTCAGATTGATCGCTTGCTACAGCTTTATCATTTGTATCTCTTTTATATTTATCTGCTCTTTCTCTTCTTACATCAGAAATATCTTTTTCACTTTTTTTTCTTTCTTCTTCAGATTTATTAACAGAAGGAGATGATTTAGATGATTTTTTAGAAGATTTCATTTTATTATTTTCAATATAAAGATCTCTGATTCTTAATTTATCGTCAAATTTATTTAGCAATAATAAAGTTTCTTCAGGAATTATTTCTACATTTGGATTATTATTAATAATATATCTAACTAATCCTCTAAGATCACCGATACTAAAATCACCAAATTGATTAAGTTCAATTGTAAAAAATTCATGATATGCTATTGGACTAATAGTTCTAAATGCTGCATTTTTAAAAAATTTTTCTATTTCTGTAATTAGATCATTTAATTGACTATCGGTATATTTACCTCCATTTTGAATTAAATTTAAATACTTTTTTTTATATTTAATATATTTTTCTTTATATGATTCAGACATTAATATATACATATAAATAGAAATAATTATTTTTAATTTATATATCAATGATTGCTAAAAATAAATATCCAATGAATGGTAAAATTGAATATAATTACAATTATAATCCTAAAACATCAATTATAATTAATTATTTTACTTCTGTAAATACAATGATAAAAACTATTAATAATTTAAGATCACTTGGAAATGAAGTTGAGATTATTGTAAATAATGATAATCACGGTAAAGACTCTGAAAAGATAATAAAAACTTTATCACATAGAAATGATAGAATGGTAATTGCAAATGACTTGGGAGAAAAAAGAGGTTATCATCATGGAGCACAACTATCAAATTCATCAGACTACTTAATATTTACACAAGATGATGATTTAGCTCCTGAAAATAATAATTGGTATTTAGACTGTTTAAAAGAATTTGACAATGATCCTAATCTTGGAATGATCGGTTTGCTAAAAGGAGGAATAAATTATGCAGAGAAAGATTGTCAAACATATACTGATCAATTTGAAAAAAAATATGTAACATGGTTAGCAACTGGACCATTAATGATAAGAAAAAAATTATATTTTGAGGTAAATGGATGGTCAGAAGAATATTCACAAATTGGAGAAATGGATGGTGGAGCTGATGCAGACTTAACAACAAAAGTAGTTCTAAAAGGATACAAAGCGATGTTACTAAGAACTCCATCTGTTAAAAAATGGATAAGAAGATTTCAAAGAGGAGATGGTCTAACAAAGAATGATTTAAAAAATTTAAAACCAAGAACTGATAGATTGAATTTAAATAATGGAATTTATACAAATAAATTTAGAAATGAATATGAAAAATTAAAAAGAATGATTTCAAATTAAATTTATGTATTTTCTATCATCAGGAAAAGTAATCATATGTTTTAATCCATCAATAAAATCTATTTTAACAGACCATCCTAATTCTTTTAATTTTTCATTACTAATGTAATATCTTTGATCATTAAATGGTCTATCTTCAATAAAAGAAATTAGTTCTTCAAAATTATTATTATTTTTTATTATTTTTATTAATATTTCTGCAACTTCTCTAACACTATATTCCATCTTATCATCACAACCAATATTATAAATTTCACCAATTACTCCTTTTTCTAAAATTGTTTCAAAAGCAGATACTGTATCTTGTACATGCAAAAATGCACGTACTGATGAACCATCTCCTTGGATAGTTACATTTTTATTTTCTTTTAATTGTTTTATAAATTTAGGAATTAATTTTTCTGGATATTGATTAAGTCCATAAACATTATTTCCTCTTGAAATTATTATTGGCATACCATACGAATGATTATATGATTGTGCAATTAATTCTGCTCCGGCTTTTGTAGCAGCATATGGATTTGTGGGACATAATATTGAATGTTCTGTTTTATGTTTTTCTTCGATAGAGTTCATTGATTCACCATAAACTTCATCTGTAGATACATGGATAAATTTTTTAATTTTCCCATATTTCCTACAACACTCAAGTAAAATATGTGTACCTAGTATATTATCTTTTGTGAAATCGAGTGATGATTCAAATGAATTTTGAACATGTGATTGAGCGGCAAAATGTAAGACATAGGAAATTTTATTATCTTCTAAAATAAAGTTAATAAGATCTTTTGAACACAAGTTTCCTTTAATTAATTTATAATTTTCTGAACTTTGAACTTCTTCCAATATATTGTTTTCGTCAGCACAATAATATAAAGCGTCGATGTTAATAATATTATATTTTTCACTTTTAGTTAATATATGATTAATAAAATTTGATCCTATAAATCCACATCCACCAGTTACGAGTAAGTTAATTTTTTCCATTATTTTAAATGTTCTTTTTTTAAAAACAAGAAACGAATATTTATTAATGATGAATAGAATAACACATAAAAATTATATTTCTAATAAACCTTCATTTATTAGTCGATTTATTTTTTCTATCATTTTAAGGTTCTTTTTTAAAAAGAAAGAATAATATAGTTTAATGATTATTGGACTTATACCTGCAAGATATGATTCTTCAAGATTACCTGGTAAACCTCTATTAAAATTTGGAAATAAAACAATGATACAAATGGTTTATGAAAGAACTTGTAAATCTTCGCACATTGATAAAACTTATGTTGTTACTGATGATGATAGAATTAAAAATAATATAGAATCAATAGGTGGTAATGTATTGATGGTAAAGGATGAATGTTTAAATGGAACAGAACGTTTATGTAAAGCAATAACTAATAATAAAGAAATATTTAATGATGTAGACGTAATTGTAAATGTTCAAGGAGATGAACCATTTATAAAACCTAGTAATATTGATACAGCAATATTAAATTTTAATGATAAAGTTGTATGTTCAACTTTACATTATAAGATTAATAGTAAAAATGATTTATATAATGTTTCTATTGGTAAATTAGTTCTTGATAATAATAATAATATATTATATTGTAGTAGGAACTGTATACCTTATAATAAAAGCGGTGAACCTAACTTAGAAAAAACAAATTATTATGGTCATATAGGTTTATTTGTATTTAGTAAAAGTTATCTACTAAATGAATATTCAAAAGGTAATACTGAACTTCAAGTTGAAGAAGACATAGAATGGCTTAAGATAATTGAACAGGGATTTAAGATTAAATCAACATGTATTGATGATTATGAAATTGGTGTAAACTTATTAGAAGATTACAATTATTTATTAGATAAATATATTACAAATAAAAATAAAAATTGAAAAATTTTACAACATTAAATTTTTTAGTGATTTAACAGTAATAATGGGAAATTGTAAAAGTAATATATTTAAAAATTATGAATCTAATAATAATCTTAATAATGTTGATTCAATGACAAAAGATTTACAATCTATTGTCAATGGTGATATTATAGCTTATCTAAAAACAAATAATCTTTTAGATAAGTTAAAAAATGATTGGGTAAAAATTGGTGACACATATGAATATAAATTGAGTTATGCTTTGGGAGGAGAAAGAACGAATTTACTGTGTCGTGTTGAAGGTAAAAAAAGTGATCTCTATAATATAGTCTATACAACAGATACTTATTTATTTTTTTAATATATATGCAAAAAATTGAAAATTTTTTTTTGTCCTAATTTTTTAAATATGTATCTCAAAAAGATGTCTACAATTAATAATTATGAAACAACATTTATTCAAAAAGATATGGATCAAGAATTTGACGAATCTATCAAAAGATTTGTTAGACAAATGAAAAGATATTTTGAATTAGTATGGTCTAATCATGAAGGATTAAATACTCTTGATAGTGGATACATTGAAGATTTGAATAAAATTTTAGAAAATTATCCATCACAGAAAGGATACGCAATATTAGAGGAGTCCTTTAGTGGTGGTCCAAATATTCCTATTGAAGTTTTATCAAAAGAATCTTTGGAACTACTAGACTACTTTTATGGAATCAAACTTAGACAATTTCAAACAGATGATGATGATCGTAAAAATTTATTAAGTTAAAATGAAACTTTCACCAACAGATACCCCCAAAGTAATGTTATGAAAGAGAGTATGATTGTTGTAAAGACACTTGCTTGATACTTAATACCTGATGAAAAGAAAAGTGATCTCTATAATATAGTCTATACAACAGATACTTATTTATTTTATTAATACGTATAAAAAAAATTGAAAATTTTTTAGCCATTATACTATTTACAACATTTACCCAAAAAGATGTCTACTATGAAGAATATTAAAGATATTAACTCGTCTGACGACGTTTCTGGGGCTTCGAATTCGGAGAACCAAATTATTGCTGCTCTTACTCAAAGTAGCAATGGTATCAATAGGGGTATTGATGCCGATAGCCACGAAACTCCAAGTTCCGTGGATCAGGTTCCTTATGAATCTGATGAACATTGTCATAAACCGTTAACTGAAACGGGTGATAATGTTGACTCCTCAGATGATTCTGATTCGGAGGAATCAGAATACATTGATATAACTATTGAAGGTTATGTTAATACATCTAAGGAGATTGGACTTTATGAATACCAGGGCATAAAGTTCAATAGAATCTTTCAAGGTGATGACTATATTGGAATCATGATGGAAGATAGTAGTTTTATCGAAAAATCAAAAATTAAAGAGTTTGTTAGATCGATGAATGGAGAAAACTATGAAAACCTGGCATCCTCGGGTAACGCTGCGCCTGAAGGATATAGTGGGAATACTATTTCTCACCAAAGACATGTAGTAGCAACTATTGAAGATTTTATAAAAATAAAGGATCAACAGATAGCATCTAAAAAAGCAAATACTACTGATGCATTCGTTAAGCATGTACGCGAATATCTAAATGATCCAACCATTGGTACACCAACTAGTGGTGAAGGCATTTGTGGTGTATCAAACAAGGATATACTTAAAGAAATTTATATTTCTGTTTTAAAGAGTATTACTGTTAGTGGACCTACAAAGAACACATACTTTCCTATCGATTTCAGAAGTGCTAACTTTGATAGTGATGTCAAGAAGTATCTTGAGAATATCAATGGAAAAGTTAACTTGAAAGGTGAACACCAGAAAGCTATAAGATCACTATTACCTTTAGCACCTCTTTCAGAAAATGCAAAGAAGTCAGAAAAAACAAAAAGAAATGGTGACGAGGTTAAAAGAAAGAATCAATGGGAAAGAAATGTCATTAACTTGTCAAAAGCTTTTAAGAGAGAAACCGATAAGGAAAGACTAAGAGCTATCAAAGATTCTAACGGTGACCTTCATGAAGATCAAGTGAATTGGCTTAATTCTTTATTGTCAACAGATAGCCAAGGGTTAACTAGTGGTGATAAAATAAAGATTTGTCAATATATCGAGGAAACAAGAAAACAGTTTTCTAGTATCAACAACTTTAGTTTTGATAACAAACACAGATCAATTGATTGTAAATCAAATTTTGTGGATGATATTGATTCTGATGATGATTCTGATGATGAGTCAGTAGCTGATCTTGAATTTGTAATGAGTAGTGTAAAAACAATTGAATGCATTGTCGATGGTGAAACAAAGGTTATGCCAAAAAGATACTTTTGGACAAAGGCATATGCAAAAGAAAATATAGATCCTGTTGATAACTCTCCAGAGACAACTAGCATTAAAAGTGAAACCAATAATACTAAGTTTGATCCTTATGAATCTTTTGAAGATTTTAAGAAAGGATTGAGTAAGTTGAAAATGAATAGTGTTTTACTTTGTTATCTTATGCATAGATGGTCCATGTGTTCATTCAATAGAGATCATTTTGATGAATACTTGGAAGTTTGTTATCTTGAGATATTTATGTTAGGAAAGAAGTATCTAGCGAGAGAAACAGGATTTGTTAGAGATCTTATTCAGCACTTTTTTAATAACATTAGTTTTGATGATTATTATTGTCATAGTTTGATAACTAATAAATATCAATACATTGTTCAAAAACAAATGCTTGAAAGAGAAAGTACTTCAATCAAAATGCATAAAGAACAAATTGAGTTTGTAAACAACCTAAAGAGGGAAATTGAAATGTTTTCAAGAGGACCAACAGATAAGAAAAGACTTCATTTCTGTGGATCCACATTTGGAGGAGGAAAAACATCAATGGCAACAGCAGTGGCCGATCATCTTTCCAATAGACTTGAAAACGTAACAATTTGTATTGTTCTACCTAGTAAACAGTTGGTATTGGATTTCACAAAACATCTTACAACCCCATTTTATATTTTAAGATGGAGTGATAAAGATTTTCCTGAAATTATTGCACCTCATGATAGTGTAGCACCAATGTATACTGAAACTAAATTTAATAATAGACAGTATAGTAAGGTATTTAAATATGCCGACCAACTTAGAAATATGGATATTCCTTTGGTAGAAAAGATGAAGATGATTCAAGATTTCAACCCTTCAAGTTTCAATGATCCTGCTATTCAGGAGAAGGAACGCTTATGGGTGAATAATACCTGTCTTAAGAATATTATTAAGGCTAATCTTGAAATTCCTAGGACTGGTATTGATGGTTCAACACTTGAACCTCATCCTTACTCAACCTATAAGGAGTTTGATGGTCAGAAAATTTCTGAAGATAAATCAAACACTGTCAAGAAAGCTAGTTGGCACCAAGGAAGAGAACGTTATAAATCACCAAAGATTTTGTTTTGTGATATTGGGTCAGCAGTTCATCTTAATAATAATTTAGATGGATGGAAGAGTGAATTTGGAAAGGATGTATATTTCATTATCGATGAATGTGTTGCTTGTTGCGATACTAATGTCGATCCTGAATATAATAGAATGATGAAAGCATTTACAGATCTTTATTCTAATCCTCCAAAATCATTGACTATAATGTCTGCAAGTTTAACTTCAGGAGATGTAAGGAGTAACTACTATTTTAGAGATTTTGAGCATATTGAATCTTCACCTATTAAAGGTACTAACAGTTTTGCTCAACTTCAAATAAATGGAAAACCTGTCAATCCTTTTAATGGATTAGATCTCGAAGGTTTCAACAAATCAATTAGTCACTGGAATTCTAATTGTAATAGATGTTTTACACCTCAGATGATATGGGCTATTTTTAATAGATTCAATAAACAGTTCATTGAACAAGGAGTTGAAGAGATTACATCAAATGATCTTTCAAATCCAATTAAGTTCTTGGATCTAGTTGATAGAATCATTGAAGCCACAAAAAGATTTGATGACAGGTATAAGAAAGATCTAATTCGCTTTATTCCTAACTACGGAATCAATATGCCAACAAGTGATGACAAGAAATTGATTATTGCTTCAGGTAAATTAGATGAAGTTGTTATGAAAGCTCTTGGTGATACTGCAATTACTAGAGCTAAAATCGAAGAAGAGGTTCAAAATGAAAAAATAAGAAGGACTATTGATTTGAAAGATCTTAAGAAAAAATTAGATAGTAACACTTCTAAGATTTCTTCAGGAAGAAATTTGACTGAACAACAGAAAGCTGAAAGATCAGTAGATGCGATTGAAGATGCAAAGAATGAAATTCACTACCTTGAGAAATGTATTTCTAGTGAAGAATTTGATATTACATTGGAAACTTCACTTGGAAAAATAACTCTAAGTCATGGATGGAGAACTCAATGGTTATCTCCTAAGCAGAAAGATAAATTTGGTGATAAGCAAATTTCATTGTCTACTTGTGGTATTAAAGGGCTTAGATTTCCAAGAAGTGAAGACGGTGAAGAAAATAATATCGTATTCTGGGCATCACGAACATCATATCCTCATGGTCTTCATCGACCAGAATTGGCAGCAAGAATTGATACAGTTACAAATAATGTTGTCGTTGATATTTCACATATGTATGGTCTTAATGATCATTCAATTAGATATGTTAAAATCGATGACCCAGAACAAATTTTGGGTATTGATACTCTTCTACAAGGAATTGCAAGAGCATGTAGAAGTAAGGAAAAGAATCCAATTGCCGTTGCTGAAATTAACTGGAACATTCTTAATCTGTTTAAGTTTAATGGAAATTCTTCTTTGCTAAGACTTCATGAATACCGACAAGGAGAAAATTTCATTGTTGAAAAGCAGAAGTTCTGTGATCTGGCAAGAGAAGAGAGAGTACGAAGAGAGGAAGAATCAAGACTAAGATCAATTAGGATCCAAGAAGAGAGAGAACGAGAGAGAGCATATCAACAAGCAAAACTTGCTAGAGAAAATGCTGAAAGAGAATCAAGAATTGCAAGAGAAAATAAAGAACGACAATCTAGACTTGCTACAATGTCATGGAGTGATGTTTCTAGAGGTAATCAAAGAATGAAACAACCTCAACCACAAGTTGTAGTAACAGAAACAGTATCTTCTGAAGATGGATGGGTGCAAGCACAAAGAGTTGCTAGATCATCTGCTAGTTCTATGACTAGTCAGAATAATGGAGCAACGAGAGATAGAAGTTCTAATAGAGGAAATGGATACCGAGGTAATAGACCACCACCACCATGCAAATGGTTTTTTGGTCTTATGCCTGGACAAAGAGGACGTGGATGCAGACATGGAGATCAATGTACATTCTCCCATTCTGCAGTTGCTCCTAATGGAAGTTCAACAACTAGACTCTGTTTTGAATATATGAATGGTACTTGTAATAATCCCAACTGTAACAAGTATCATCCTAGAAAATAGATTCGATTTAAAGAGCTTTATTGATTTCTTTTAGTATATGATTATTATATTAATTTATTTATAAATAAATATATAGAATTTTTAGGTGGATAAATCCTTAATTTCCTAAAAATCAATATTCTCTCATTTGAAGAAATTATATATAAATTTTTTTATTTTAAAATCAATATATAATTTTTTTTATTTTTCAACATATTTAAAAAAAAATCTAATCATTCTTATATATATATGGAGGACATTCCAGAAGAAGTTTACAGAGAAAAATATCTAAAATATAAAAAAAAGTATTTAGAATTAAGTCAATCAGCTGGTGCTGCTCTTAGCCTTGGTACTAAACAAGAACAAATTGATGCTAAGAAAGTTGAATTAAAAGAACAATACAAAACTGAATTAGCTGCTTCCCAAGAAAAACTTGGAGAATTATACAGTGGTGCTAACGAAGAACAACAATTAAAAATCAGAGAAGTATTAGCATCTTTATTCGGTTCTGAAGGTTTTGATGGTATTGATGAAGTACCAGGTCAATTTTTACCAGCTATTGATGGTATTGTCACTGAAAGAACTGATTTAATTAGAGTATTAACTACTGTAATTTACGAAGATCCAGATACTGGATTAAAATCAAAATTAGGTGATAAGATCCTTAAAGAAAGAGTACTTGAAGTTTTTACCGTTGATAAGATTTTCACTAAAGTAGTAAATGCATACATCAGAAATTTTGCTGAATTATTATGGAAAGAATATGCACACAAAAAAGGTATGACTTCTGAAGAAGAAAAGATTTTCTCAAGTGGTGATAATGAAGCTCTTAGAAGAATTAACAAACAAAATTCTTTAGATGGTGACTGTGAAGGTATGGGTCTTTTCAAAGGTCCAGCTGCTTGCAGAGATGAAAGCCCAAATACTATGGGATCTGAAGGTAAACCAGGTAGACCATGGAGAGAAACTCAATTCAAAACTGAATTTGATGCTATCGATGCTGAATTAAAGAAGAACAAAACTAAGATTCAAGAAATCCAAAACAGAGTTGTACAAGCTCAAAATGTATACAATGCTGGTAAAGCTGGACTTGCTGAAGCACACAAAGAATGGTTAGCTTTACTTAACAAAGAAGCAAAAGATATGAAAGCTGATCACGCATCAGATGATACTTTAAATGCCTGGACCAAAAACAAGGAAGCTGTTGAAGAATTCTTAAACAGCAAATCATGCAAGGATCAATCAATTGTTGTTAAAGGACCATGTAATTATTCTAACATCATCAAGACTTTGAAAGAAAAATGGGTAAGACCAACTTATGATGAAAAGACTGATAGTTTCCAAAAGAGTGTTGGAAAAGGAAACATTAAACTTTAAGTTTAATATTATAAATTGAAAATTGAAAAGAAACTTTAAATTTATAAAATGATTTACAATGTAAATCATTTTCTAAGTTTTTATATATAAATGAGATTTTTTACAGAATGTTTAATTTCTGCAGCTTTTTTTGGAAGTAGTGTAATGATGATGAC
>MDTG01317602.1_pt1 | contig 12122 bp, 8 predicted proteins | sample 811421 | NCBI WGS metagenome assembly MDTG01 (sample SAMN05326645, study PRJNA326480) | marine metagenome | isolation source: seawater | place: Pacific Ocean: South East | collected 2011
AAAGGGGAAGTAAATACATATAAAAAAATATTACCTGATGGAAAAAAACTTGGTATAAAAATTTCATACGCTGAACAACCCTCTCCAGGAGGATTACCAGAAGCATTCATTATAGGAGAAAAATTTATAAAAAATGATAATGTCGCTTTAATTCTAGGTGATAATTTTTTTTATGGCCAATCTTTAAGCCATATAATGAAAAAATTCTCACGATTAAAAAATGGAGCAAAAATTCTCTTGCATAAAGTAAATAACCCAAGCAGCTTTGGCGTTGCTAAAATAAATAATAAAAATCAAATTTTACTGATAAAAGAAAAACCTAAAAGTTTTGTTTCAAATTATGCGATAACTGGAATTTATTTTTTTGATAACAAAGTTGTTCAGTATTCAAAAAAATTAAAACCTTCTTCTCGTAAGGAATTAGAAATTGTAGATTTATTGAAGTTATACCTAAAAACAAAAAGACTTAGTGCTGAAATATTGGGAAGAGGTGGTGCTTGGCTTGATGCTGGATCAATAGAAAATTATTATAAAACTTCTAATTTTGTTTACAACATACAGAGTCAACAAGGATTTAAAATAGCATGTCTAGAGGAAGTGGCTCTGTTGAATAAATGGATAAAAAAAAATAAAATTAAAGATTCAATAAAATTTTATGGCAATTGTGAATATTCAGAATATTTAAAAAAATTACTTATAACTTATTCTTAGTCCACTGAATATTATTCAGATACCACCTTAATGTTAAGTCTATACCTTTATGAATTGATACTTTTGGTTTCCACTTTAAAATCTTCTTTATTTTTTTTGAATTAAGAGAATATTTTCTATCATGACCTGGCCTATCTTTTACGAATGTTATGAGTTCTTTAAAATTATTTATATTTTTAGGTTTATTAGGAACCATCTCATTCAAAATAGCACATACACGATTGACTAAATCAATGTTTAAAACTTGATTATCTCCAGAAATATTAAATTTTTGATTAATAGATTTTTTATTAAACAATATTTTTATGATTGCCTCAACATGATCATTAACAAAAAGCCAATCTCTTATCTGTTTGCCGTCTCCATAAACAGGAATTTTTCTTCCACTAAGGCAGTTCATTATTATTTTTGGCAAAAATTTTTCAGGATACTGGAATGGTCCATAATTATTTGTGCATATAGATATAGTATATGGAATTTTAAATGTTCTACCCCAAGAAGAAACTAAATGGTCTGCGCTTGCTTTGGATGCTGAATAAGGTGAACTAGGATTGTAATTTGAATCTTCATTTGGTGAATTTCTAATTTTATCTAAATCTCCAAAAACTTCATCTGTTGAAACTTGGTGAAATAATATAAATTTTTTCTTATTTTTTTTTGCAAAAAAATTTGATCTCACGCATTCTAACAAATTATATGTGCCTATAATATTACTATTAATGAAAACATCCGATTTTTTGATAGAATTATCCACATGGGACTCTGCAGCACAATTAATTATATAACTTGGATTGTAAATTTTAAAAATTTTTTTAACTTTGTTTAAATTTGAAATATCTAGTTTAATAAATTTGTAATTACTATAGTTATTTATTTCTTTTAAATTCTCAATGTCACTTGCATAAGATAACTTATCTATATTAATTATATTAAATTTTTTTTTTTTTTACTAAATGCCTTACCAATGCAGAACCAATAAATCCTGCTCCACCAGTAATTAAAATATTTAAATTATTTTTTTTCATTAAGTAGTTTTATAAAAATATCATTTTTTAATAAATCAGAAAAAGTTCCTTTATCATTTATTGAACCTTTATCTATCAAATAAATTATATCTGAAACTCTTGTCAAATTGATATTGTGAGTAACTAAAATTATTGTTTTTTTATATTTTTTAGTAAATAATTGAAGTTTGTCAAAAATATAACCCTCAGAAATACCATCAAGAGAACTTGTCGCTTCGTCTAATATTATGATGTCTCTATCAAGATATAGTGCTCTTGCAATTGCAATTCTTTGTTGTTGTCCACCAGAAAGTTTTTTTCCTCTTTCACCTATTATAGTTTCTACACCATCTGGAAGTTCTTTAATTAAATCATTTAAATTTGAAGCTTCTATAGCATGCTCAAGTTTTTTTAAATCAATTTCATGTGTTTCTAAACCAAAACAAATATTAGATTTTATACTTTCATTTTGTAAAAAAATATTTTGCGCTACATAACTAATTTTTTTTTGAAAATGGTCTATTAATGGTGTTAATGGTTTTTCGTCGATAAAAACTTCGCCAATTTTTGGTTTAATTAAACCTAATATAATATCTAATATCGTAGATTTACCCGAGCCTGAAGCACCCACAATACTAATTATTGAATTGGCCGGTATTTCCATATTGATTTTTTTTACTGCTGGCCTTGATATATTTGGATAATTAAAAGATATATTTTTAAGTTCAATTTTGTTGTTAAATACTAAATTGTTTTTCTTAAGAGGAATATCATCTTTAAAATTTAAATCTTTTTTTCCTTCAATCTCATAATAAATACGATCAACAGCTGAAATAGAAGATCTTACAGATAGTAGTCCATAATATATAGTCTGGAATACTGGTAAAAGTTTATAACCGGCAAAAGTATAAACAGCCAAAATTGGTAATGCATTTTTAAAATTTGTTTCATTATTATCAGAAACCGTAAGTATTATACTTAAGATAATTATAGAAAAAGCCATGAATTCAAGAAACAATTTTGGAGAATTTCTAAAGAAAGCAATCTTTATTGTTGCTTGTGCATATTTTTTTGCTTCAAAATATAGTAGATCATAAAATTTTTTCTGTTTATTATTAAGAATTGTATCTTTGATGCCTCCAAATGTTTCGAAAATTTTTTTATACATATTTTGAGAAGTCAAACTTTGAATTATTCCATTTTTATCGATTATTTTTTTAACAAGCTTGAAGATTATAAAGTAAGATATAAAAAAAATTAAAAAACAAATTATTGTAATTTTTGGATTATAAATAAATATAAAAATAATTATCGCAATTCCAGAAAATAGCTTTGCATTTAAATTCATTAGAGGAAGTACTGCATTTTGAGATACTCTGGAAGTTTCGTGAGTTATAAGATTTACATAAGTTGATAAATCTCTCCTAGAATGGTCTAGCCACGATTGAAGAGATAAAATTTTAAAAACTTTCATTTTTAAAAAATTACCAAATTCTTGTGCAAATTTTTCAATTATATATGAAGTTGAAAGTGCTAGGATAAAATTTGTAAAAAAAATAAGAAAAACGCTTATTGAAATAATTTTTAAAAATTTTGAATGACTATCAATATTTAAAAAAATATAAAATTTAGTTATAGTCACACTGCTATCATTCAAGATTTCTAAATTACTTAATAATTGTATTAAAGGAGCTACAGAGAAAACTGTAATAAGCTCAAATATTGCTGCTAAAAAAAGAAGAATTTGAATTAAAAATAATTTTTTTTTATATTTATAATCTAAACAAAAATAAATTTTTTTAACAACATTTATCATTTTTGATTTTCAAACCAATTTATAGTTGATCTCAAGGAATCGTTGAAATTGGTTGTTTTTACAAAACCTAATTTTTTTTTAATTTCATTAATACTTGCAAGAGAATGTCTGATATCACCTAATCTAAAACTCTTATAATAAATTTTTTGTTTAAATTTTGGTATTTGAAAAATATTGTATATTGAGTAAATAAGCTTTTGCAATGTAATTCTCTCATTTGCACCAACATTAAAAACATAACTACCAACAGGTAAGTTATACGTTGCTGCTAAGATATTAGCCTGAACAACTAATGAAATCGGAGTAAAATCTCTTGATGTTTTTCCATCTCCAAATATTAAAATTTTTTTATTTAAAATTACACTTTTTATCCATCTTGGAATCACAGCTGCATAATCTCCATCAGGATCTTGCCTTTTACCAAAAACATTAAAATATCTTAATCCTATTGATTTTAAATTATATAATTTAAAAAATAATTTTGCATATTCTTCATTCATTTTTTTTGTTAAAGCATAATTTGAGAGTAAATTTCCAACTTTGTTCTCTTTTTTTGGAAGTTGTTTGCTATCACCATATACTGAGCTACTCGAAGCATATACAAAGCTTTTTACAGAAATCTCTCTTGAAAAATTTAAAACTGAAAGAAAGCCATTTACATTTGAATGGTTTGTTTTCATCGGATTTATTATAGATTTTATTACAGATCCTCTCGCTGCTTGATGTAAAACAAAATCAATTTTACCAATGTGTTTTTTATAATTTTTAATTTTCGAAATATCTGAATTAAAAAATTTAAAATTTCTCCACTGTTTTCTAGATACTTTTTTTTTAACATCATTTAAATTTTTTTTTGAACCTTTGCTAAAATCATCAATACCAATAACTTTTTGATTTAATAATAATAATTCCTCAAGTAAATTACTGCCTATAAATCCTGCAACACCAGTAATTAACCAACTATGAGTTTTTTTTCTTAAATAATTAATTTTTTTTTCATAATTATTCATAATTAATTATAGTCTGTAATAACTTGAATTTTCTTTTCTATTAAAAATATACTTTAGGTCATAAATAAAGCCATTGACGTTTGTAAAAGATTTTATTTTTTTGTATTTTAAACTTTTAAAATTCTTATGTTTTACTGCTAAAATAACACAATCATATTTATTTACTTTTGGTTCTTCAATTAATTTTAAAAATTTCAATTCTTTACTATTTTTATCTACGAATGGATCGTATGCCTCTACTTTAACGTTTTTATTAATTAAAAATTTACATAAATTTAAAACCTTAGAATTTCTTATATCTGGACAATTTTCCTTAAATGTTAAGCCCATTATTAAAAATTTAAGTTTTTTTATTTTTTTTTGTTTAGTTTTGATTATTTTAAAGATTTGATTTACAACATATGAATGCATTTTGTTATTCATATTTCTTCCAGCTAATATTATTTCTGGATTATAACCAAGCATTTTTGACTTGTATGTAAGATAATATGGATCAATACCAATACAATGTCCCCCAACTAATCCTGGTCTAAAAGAGACAAAGTTCCATTTTGTTTCTGCTGCCCTTAACACTTCTTCTGTGCTTATGTTTAACTTTTTAAAAATTATTGATAATTCATTAACTAATGCAATATTTAGATCTCTTTGAGTATTTTCAATTACTTTAGCTGCCTCAGCAACTTTAATAGATGAAACTTTATGTGTGCCCACTTTTACTATATTTGAATATAATTTGCTTATTAAATCTGTTACTTTGGGATTTGAACCTGAAACTATTTTAGTTATATTTTTTATAGTATGCTTTTTATCTCCAGGGTTTATTCTCTCAGGACTATAACCAACAAAGAAATCTTTGTTAAATTTTAATAATGATTTTTTTTCTAAGATTGGAATACAAATTTCTTCTGTTGCGCCTGGATATACGGTTGATTCAAATACTACAACATCATTTTTTTTTAATATTTTACCCACAATATTACTGGCTTTAATTAAGTACTTAAAATCTGGTTTATTATTTATATTTACAGGAGTTGGGACGGCTATTATGTAAAAATTACAAAATTTAATTTTTTCAATATTGTTAGTAAATATTAAATTTTTAGTAGATCTAAGATCATTTGATTTAATCTCCCCAGTTTTATCTTTAAATAAATTTAATTCATTTATTCTTTTTTTTTTAATATCAAATCCAATAACATTTTTAAATTTTTTTCCAAACTCTACGGCCAAAGGAAGACCAACATATCCTAGACCAACTATTGATAACTTAATTTTATTTAAATGCATCTTAATTAAAAACTTATATATAATAATCTTTATTATTCTGGTCTTTTATTGATTTTTGCAAATTAGTAAATGTCAATTTATTGACATTTATATTATTAATCTACAAAAAAAATCTTTTGAGTTTGGTGGGTTTCAAATATCTTGATTAAGAAGTTAAACTATAAGAATTTTAATTAATTTTTAAATAAATTTTTTTTAAAAAGCCCAAAAATCAACCCAAAGCTATAGAAAATTTTAGAAATGTTCAGTTTAAAAATTCCTTGGATTAAGTTATATAAAAATAACAACTTAATCATTAAATAAAAAAATATTGTCGATAATTCTTTATTTTTTTTAACAAAAAATTTAAAATTATGAGAATATAAAGTTCCAAAAATAAAGTTATTAATAATTCTTTTGTCTATTTTTTTTTTCAGCAAAATTGCTTTAGCTTTGGCACATATAAGCAAATTCCCTTTTTTTTGTAAATCATAACTAAAAATCAAATCCTCACAAACTGACCAGGATAGCAAAGGGAAAGATCTGTTAAATATTTTTTTTGATTTTGTTATGTCATATGATGCAAGTCCACCTTTTATCCATGATACTTTTAAATCCTTTTTTAAATTTTCATATCCAATATTCATTCCAGTTTTTAAAACAGATCCTTTTTTATTTATTAAAATTTTCGAAATAGTAGAGCCATTAAAACTATTTTGGTTTTTATTTACTAGTTGATTAAAACCAATTCCTAAAACATTTTTACCTACATTCATATTCCAACATTCAATAAGTTTTTCAATTGAATTTTTTCTAAGTATAACTCTCTCATCTAATTGAATTAAAATTCTAGTAAATTTAGAAAGTTTAGAAATTCCCAAATTTCTTTGATGAACTTGATTTTTTTTATCCGAATAAAGAACTTTTAATTTTTTATAATCCTTTTTGAATTTTTTTTCTTTAGGAAGAACAAGAATTATTTGGTTTGGGACACTGGTTTGTTTAAAAATTGCTTTTAAGCATTTGTGAAGATAGTTAAAATTTCCAGCAGAGGCTATTACTATTGCTGTATTTTTTTTATTAATCATTTATAAAATAATCTATTTTATTTAAAAATAGAATAATAGGCATTACATTAACTATAAGTGATATATTTGAAAGTATCTAAAATATATATTTTTATTTCATTGAATCAAAATAACTTACTTAATTGCCAACCATCCTTCAAAACAACAATATTTAAAAACAGTAAAAATATCTTTAAAACCTGATCTCTTCATCATTTGAAGATTGGCATTACTACTAAAAGGTTCTAGCACACCTTTTAATGATCTTGATTTCGATAAAATTTCATCTGATTTATATCCTTGAGATAATTTATATTCCAAATAAACTTGGGATATTATATCTTGAAATCTTGCATCGGGACCTCTTACTTTTTCAATCATAAAAAAAGCGCCACCCCAATTTAAATCTTTATAGATATTATTTATTAAACTTTGTCTTTGTTTGGGTGATATAAACTGTATAGAATAAAAGGATGATACAATGGATGAATTTTTAAAACTTACTTTACTTATATCTTTATTAATAAATTTAATATTTTTTTCTTTAGGCTTGTTTTTGTTAGAATAATCAACCATTTTTTTAATGGTGTCATATCCTTCAAACTTAAGGCCTTTACGAGTTTTATTGTGTTTTTTGTACAAATTTATTAAAAATGTTCCTGTTGAGCTTCCAATATCTATTATTTTTGAATTTTCCTGTATAAAAAAATCTGAAAAATTTAAAAATAATTCATGTGTTTCTTTATAAAGTGGTACAGATTTTTTGATATGTCTGTCAAAATTTTTGTAAGTAGTTCCATCAAAGGACCAGGCTGCATTTTTTGCTGTAATATTGTCTCCAGATTTTTTCATTTTCTATAAATATTGCCTAAAACAAAAAAATGCATAGTCAATTTATTTTTTTCAAATGATATATCAATTATATCTTTTTTTTCCATTTATTTTTTTTTAACATTATTTCAAAATATGGTGAGCTGACTGGTCTATTCTTGATTGAATTAAATACTTTCCTTTTAGGAACCTGATAATGGTGTATTGGAAATATATCAAAATAAATTGCTGTATCATTTTCATTTGTATAATTAAATACATTTGTATTAATTTTACCGTAAGTTTTTTCAAAAAAAGGTGAACTTACAAACCTATTAACTAAGTATTTATATTCTGCGTTTTTATATAAATTAGAATTTTTGTAATTTTCAAAAACTTCCTCTTTCATTTCACCAAAACTAAAAAAATTTGTAATTAATTTAATTTTTAAAGTTTCTAATAAATTATATTTTTCAATTGGTACATATATAATTGAATCTTTGAGCTTATCTTTAAATAAATTGCCATCTATCTGATCGGGGAAAAAATGATTAGATTTTGGAAATAATTGTTTCAAAAAGATATACGATCTACATAACTGATGTTTAAAATCTACAAGAATAATATTTATGGACGGTTTCTCTTTTTTTATAATAGACTGCAAACCTCCATAAAATGAGCCGATATCTACCCAAGTATCATTGTTATCTAATATTTTTTTATTTATTATTCTATCGCCCAAATAAAGATATCTATTCCATCTATAATTAGTAATGATATTTTCCTTAGTTACAAAAAAATTATCTGCTCCAGGTGTTAAATGCACTGGATTTTTTTTTAATAGATTTATATCACAAAAATTTCTTAAAATTTCAATATCATCAAAAAACGCTCTTTCATGCTCATTGTTAAAAAAGCTTTGAATTTTTCTTTTCAAATAAAATTCTACACACTTGAAAAAACCCAAAATTTTAAAATGTGAGATAGATATCTGAGGAGGACACTCATAATCTGTCTGCATCGTCCAATTTCTTAAATTCTCTCTAAAATAATTTTTATCTTTATTTATTTGTGAATAGAAACTTTTAATTATCTTATTATGCTTTTCGTCAATTAAATTGAAATTTTCTTCATGGAAATTTTTAGTATTATTTATAAATTCATCAGCAAACTTTTGGTTTAGATTGATGTCATTTTTCATTTTACTTTTATATATTATTTGATTTCACAATTATAAACTTTTCCTAGCATAGATAGTGCAAATAACCTATAAAACAAACCTTTGTCTTTTTTCAATATTTGATTATTCCAAACATGTTCTAAATTTTTTTTACTATAAAAATTTTTTAACAATTCAGAGTCTAGAACATTTTCTTTAACAATATTCTCGTATTTTTTGAACAATATATCACTACCAAACCATCTTAATGGCTGCTTATCTCTTCGCCATTTTATCTCTGTTGAAATATCATTTGTTATTTCATTTCTTAATAAATACTTATTATATCCTTTGTAAAATTTTAAATTAGATTGATTATTTATATTATATATTTGTCTATAATCTAAAAGTGGATTTCTTGTAGTCATAGAATACATCATTGCATTACTGTCTGATGTTTGTAGTTGAATAGGCATTGTACCAAATTCATTATCCCAAAGCTGATATTCTTCTAAAGAGTAAAAAATTTTATCTTTTCTTGATGGATTTAAATCATGATCCAATTTAATAAATTTGAAAAATTTATTTTTAAAATTTAAATTAAATAACGAATTTCCAAATTTTTGTGCCAAATACTTAATTATTAGTTTATATGAGGTTTGTTTATATTTTAATGAGTAAAAAATAAATGCAAATAACTCATCAAATTTTTTATTTGTTACTAATGAGTTTATAAAAAATTGTGTATACCTATCAAAATATCCAGCATAAATTTCATCTCCTCCTGAACCATCTAATAAAACTTTAATCCCTAAACTTGAAACTTTTTCATAAAGAACATTCATTGCAACCGCTTGACCATTTAAATTCAATGGTATCTCAAATATATTGGTCATTTTTTCTATTCTACTGACAATGTCATGTTCAAAATTAAATTTGATTTCCTCTAAATGAATATTTAAATTTTCTGCTAATTTTCTACTAAAATATAAATCTTTACCTACACCTGCATCACCAGATACGAATGAAATATTTTTATCTATTTTATGAGCAATAGTAGAAATCAAGGTACTATCAACCCCACCAGAAACAACAACTGCATTTTTGACATCATTTCTTAATCTTATTTTAACAGAATCATAAATTAGATCTTTCAAATTTAAATATGATTTTTTTTTAAGATGATTTTTAATTGTATTTTCTTTTATAAATTTTAATTCAATATTATTTTGATTTAAATCTATTTTTGCTGTTACACCTGGAAGAATTTTATTTATTTGATGGTAAATAGTTTCCTTATTTTCGTTTTGTATATATCCAAATTTTAGGTACTCATTGATAATATCTCTTCTCAAAACTCTTTTTTTTTTTAATAAGTGATATATTGATTTTATTTCTGAAGAGAAAATAATTGTTTCTTTATCATTGTAATAATAAAGTGGCTGCTTGCCAAATCTATCTCTAGATACAATTAGTTTATTTTCTTTTTTGTTATAAAAAACAAAAGCCCATTTTCCATTCAATTCAGTAATGCCATGTATGCCTTTTAATTCTAAATATTTTAATAGTACTTCAGTATCTCCACTAGAAATAAAATTTATGCCTTTATTTTTAAGATGATCTCTTAATTCTATATAATTATAAATATCACCATTAAAACTAATTATATTAGAAGTCTGATCATTCATCATGGGTTGATTTGAATTTTTAGACAAATCAGTAATAGACAATCTAACATTACCTATTATCAATTCATCTGAAACACGAATAATTCCAGTATTATCTGGTCCTCTATGCTTTTGTAATTCGAGTGATTTTCTAAAGTTGTTAATATCTATCAACTTATTTTTTGAATAACTAAATAAAATTCCACACATTGTTTTTTTAAAATTTTTTTTATTATTTAAATAATTAAGTAATATTTCTTAATATACTATAATTTAATGGTCTATAATAATTATTAGCAAAATTAATAATTTCTAGATTCTCCATTTTTTTTAGCTGTTGCTTGTTATTTAAAACTTTAGACAGTTGAAAATAATTTTTAACAATTATTTTTGATTTAAGTTGCCACAGTGGATCTAAATGAAAATTATTTTTTTTTTCAGTAAAGAATATTGGTATCAACCCTTGTTGCAATGCATCTATAATAGCCGAGCTAGAGCGATATAAAGCAAATTTGCAGAAATTAATATCATCTACAAGATTTTTATCTGAAATTATAATTCGATCATCTTTTTTCAGCAAATTGAAATTTTTTGTAACAAAATTAGATTTATTAATCTGAGGATGTAACCTAAAGATTATTTTAATATCTAATTTTTTATTTTCTTGTAAATATCTATAACATAATTCTATAAACTCTGATGCCTCATCTTCATAGGCAGAAGGAAGTACCAATAAGTTAAAATTTTTTATTTTATTTTTTTTATTTTTTTTTTTGAATTTATTTGATCCTAGCAGTATTACTTTGGATGGCTTAAATTTTTGTTTTAAATAATCATAACCTACTTTTCCACTTGCAAGTATTTTTGTTGGCAAAAAATTATTTCCAATGTTTAAAAACATTGAGTAATGGCTCTTGGTTATATAACTCGTTTGATATGCATAAATATTGATGTTGTATTTTTTTCCTAAAAAAAATATTAGATATTCATAGGGATTGCCCTCTAGGGTTACTAATACATTTTTTATTTTATTTTCAATTATTAATTTCTCTAAATTATGATAAAGGATAACATTTTTAATTGTAGAAAGTGAAAATAAATATTTAGTGCATTCTAAATAAAATTTTTTCTCAAAATTATTTTTTTTTTTTATCTGACTAAATATAAAAAAAAATTCTTTAATTATATTAAAAAATATATTTTTATAGGTTGATACATCTATACAATAATTATTAATAAATATATTTTTTTTGATATTTAACAAATTTGATTTTTTTTTATCACTAATCTTTATATGATCTAAATAAAAAAAAATTGATTTTTTTTTTCCAAATTCTTTTTCAATACCAAAATACTGGGTATCTATATTTTTTTTAAAATTACTTAAATTAATAAGATGACTAATGATTATATTTTTTTTTGTTAATCCTTTGTTAATATTTGCGTAATTTTTTGAAAATATTATTTTAAAAAAAAATAAAAATATCTTAATTAGATTTTTACAAAACTCAAAAATATATGAAAAATAAAAAAAAATATTAGGACTTTTTGAATTTACAAATTTATATTTAGACATATGAAATGGGTGGGTGCTTTGTAAGAAAAGAAAATT